>Ga0209085_1000753_pt1 | contig 22619 bp, 20 predicted proteins | sample C_131016_EF_Meta_FD_187310 | JGI IMG/M metagenome (GOLD analysis project Ga0209085, IMG submission 187310) | Freshwater microbial communities from Lake Croche, Canada to study carbon cycling - C_131016_EF_MetaG (SPAdes) (version 2) | ecosystem: Environmental > Aquatic > Freshwater > Lake...
GCCTCAACTGCGCCGCAGTTGGATTGCCAGCAGACCTTCGAGCGTTATCTGTGCTGGAATAACCCGCTCAACCCGGAAAATTGGCTGGCTTCACCCTCGCCTTGAACTCCCAACTGCGGGATTTAGGATAATAGGATTCGCCGTTCTTAGCTATTCGCACCCCAGTCGAATTTTTCAAAAATGGACTCTGTGCTTTCCAGAATCTTGCTGGTGGCGAATTCCTGACACTCTCTATACAGGGAGTTTAGTCGACTCAGGATAACTGGCCTGAGTTCTTGACCAGCTTTAACAAAATCGGCGTATCCAAACTGGAAATCCGCAATCCTGTGCGCAGCATGTCGGAGATGGTCCACGCGGTTCGTAAGATTCGGAATTTTACTCGACCAATAAAGACACGATTTGCAATCAGTCGGACACCGCTGCGAGTCATGCGAAAGAAAGGACTCCCAACCTGTGGAGGCGAGCGTTAATGACGGCTTTTGATCATCGCGCCTCTTTTCGTTATTGCACTTTTTACAAGAAATCAGCGCGTTGCCGGGAATGTGTAAGCCCGCACGGAAGCGGTTCATGCCCTCTGGATGCTCAACCACAGCTCGATCGCTCTCGAGCATTTGAGCACAGTAGCAACACTCATTGGCGAAGGTCGCATGGACCGAATCGCCATAGCGTGCATCTCCCACGGAAACGCCGTAGTGATTGCAAATCTTGCGGCTTGCCTCGTGGAGCAGCATACTAATCAGCTTGTTGGCCACATCCGATTTTGCGCGCCCCGTCGCTTTCGCAAGGCAGTCCTGAATTCGAAAACTCATCGCGCGGATTTTGCTCGTGTGGTTGCAGGTTCTCCCACAGATGTTGCCAGCAAAATTGCTGGATCGATCTCAAGCGCATCGGCAATGGTTTTCAATTCGAAATCGAAAACACAACGCCTTCCAGTCTCGATTTTTGCGATTGCAACACGGTCCAACTGAATTCCCAATTTGGCTAACCGGCCAGAAAGCTGGTCCTGAGTAACGGGGGGAGAGCATTGCTTTCGCAACTCTTTCAACTTCTTGCCTATCAAATTTCTTATTTTGCCGCCCGAAGGTGGAGTCATTTGCACGAATGCTTTTTAGCAAAACCGCAGAGCAAAAGTGTTCTTTTAAAGAACATCTTGTTTTTTATTCCTCAAGGGATGAAGATAGGCACGATGAATGCACTGCCACTTCGATGTTCGATTGAAGAAAATCCATTTATTCGAGAGTTCGACTCAAAACTTAATGCCATAAAGATAGAGCTTACCAAAGCTCGTGGCGGATTCTTCAGGGAACTTGCCGCAAGGAATCTTCTAACCTTCGACGACTACAAAGCCCAGCGCTCGACAGTCCGTGCCATCAGCAACGCGGATTTCAGCAACAGAGCCAGTGTCGCTATCTCCAACGCCGTTGCTCATAAAATTGGCATTCGAAAAAACCACAAAAAGCTGCCAGGTCAGTCACAGGGGGATTTGTTTGAGGAATTAGTCTGCAGTTTTATCGACAAAACGTTCTGCGCTCTCGGCCACTTGAGACCTGGTCAGTGGAATGTGCAACGCATAACGGCGAGGGATGAATCGGCGATCTCGCTGTTCGACCAGTATCGCCACCTTGCTGACCTTGCCCGCTTCTGCTCAGAAAATAGAGAATTGGCCTCCGCCTTGGGAAACGACTACGCCATTAGTCCCGATGTGGTGATTTCGCGATCACCCGAAACAGACGACTGCATAAATGGTATTAATAGCTTTCTAAGTGGCGATCTGGCCGCTCGAACACCGCTTCGCCAAGCGGTCAATCCTCACCCCATACTGCATGCGTGTATCTCTTGTAAATTTACCTTTCGGAGCGATCGGGCCCAAAATGCCCGCTCGGAGGCTCTCAATCTGATTCGCAACCGGAAAGGAAGGGTGCCGCACCTTGTTATTGTTACAGCTGAGTGTCTCCCAAGCCGTTTGGCCTCGGTTGCCCTTGGCACCGGCGACATCGATTGCGTTTACCATATCGCGCTTCCCGAGTTGATCGAATCGGTGGACAAAGATGAGTTTCCCGATGCTTATGAAATGCTTCAAACCATAGTGGGTGGGCGGCGACTGCGCGACCTGACCGATCTGCCACTAGATCTGGCGGTTTGAATCAAACCATGAGACTTCCAATCACTCTCGTAGCGTTGTTTTTTTATGTGGGCACCACCTTTGGAGGCGAGCCATCGCCCGAGGAAATCCTCGTCGCCGCGCGTATGAATCCGTTGGGCGCGGGCATTACTCTTGAGGCGCAACTCCGTGCCGGTTCGGTGAAGGTTCCCTTTGTCATCGAAGTCGGGGATGGAGCTGTGCGCTATGGCTTCAGCAGCCCGCAGCAGGACATTCTCCTTCGCCTTGGCGAGAGCGAGTCCACTCTCGAAGAACGCCACGACGGCACAAAAAATCCCGTCCCGATTTCCAAATTCGACGACTCCGTGCGTGGAGGGCTCATCACTTATGAGGATCTCGCCCTGCGATTTCTTTACTGGAAAAATCCCCGGTTGGTTGACTCCGAGACCGTTCGCTCACGCGATGCTTGGAAGATCGAAATCCCAGCCCCGCGCGGTGGCTCGCAATACGGCGTCGTGCGTGTATGGATCGACAAGCAATCCGCCGCTCTGCTGCGCATCGAGGGCTACGACACCACGGGCCGGCTCGTGAAACGCTTCGAAGTCGTCTCCGCCCAGAAAATCGACGGTCAGTGGATGCTCAAACAAATGCGCGTCGAGCGCATCGACCCCGAAACCCGGAAGACCACCGGCATCACTTACCTCGAAGTCCTAGGAAAAAAATAGCACCCTTGTCTGGGTGGAATGGAAGCTGGACTCCCTTCCATCGGGATTGATCTTCGCCATCGCCGCTCTAAACTCTCGAACATGTTGAAAGTCATTCTCGGTTCGAAAATCCACCGCGCCATCGTTACGGATGCGGATGTGAATTACGAAGGCAGCATGGCCATTGATGAAGATTTCCTGGAGGAGGCGGGCATCACGCCTTACGAAAAAATCCTCGTGGGCAATCAGACCAATGGTAACCGCTTCGAGACCTATGCCATTCGCGCTCCTCGCGGGAGCCAGAGCATCGTGCTCAATGGCGCAGTGGCGCATCTCGGGAAGACGGGGGATCGCCTGACGATCATGACATTTGTCCATCTCACGCCGGAACAGATCAAATCCCACACGCCGAAGGTCATCGTTCTCAACGACGACAACGAAATCATCAACCGACGCGGGATTTAAGATTTCTGCGGGAGCCGCAGGGAGAGGAGAAAGGTCAGGAGCAGAAGTCCGGAAGCGGCCCAGAAGGGGGTCTGTGCATAGGCGGCGATGTTTTTGTCCAAGTCGAATGTCAGGAGCCAGCCGCCGAGGACGGGTCCGATCCAGCGGGCAAGGCTTCCGGCGGATTGCAGGATGCCGAGCGCGCGGCCTTGCCATTCGGCGTCCACATTGCGCGAGGCGATGCCAGAGAGGGTTGGGCTGAGCAGGCTATTGCCGGTGGCGATTCCGGCGCAGGCAAGTAGGAGCATGGGAATGCTGGCGGTGAAGGGCATCGCGAAGAGGCTGCCGGTGAGGATGGCCGCCCCGGCCGTAGCCAAGCGCGCTTCGCCGAATTTTTTCACCAAGCGGCCAATGAGTCCGCCCTGGATGACGACGCCGATCACTCCTAACATGGCGAAGACGTAGCCGGTCTGAGCGGTGTTGAATTCGTAGCGGTGGGCGACGAAAAGTGCGAAGACGGCTGTCATGATAGAAAATCCCGCAATCAAAATAAAATAGGTCGCCACGGTCGTGAAGTAAGGGCCTGTGCGGACATGGTGCAGGAGGGCTGGGAAGAGGGGCTCTTTTTTGAGCCCACGCTTTTCTTTCGGCAAAGATTCGGGCAGCACGAAAAAGATGAGAGCGGCATTCGCGAGAGCCAGCGCCCCCGCAAGGTAAAGCGGGGCGGATTCACCCAGCCAAGCGGCCGTCGCGCCGCCGAGCGCGGGACCGAAAACAAAACCAAGGCCAAATGCCGCGCCTATGAGGCCCATCGCCTTGGAACGGTTCTCGGGGGCTGTGATATCGGCGACATAAGCCTGCGCGGTGCCGATGCTGCCGCCTGAAATGCCGTCGATAATCCGCCCGACGAACAGCATCGCGAGCGAGTGGCCCACGCCCATGATGGTAAAGCCCAGAGCGGTTCCAAGTGTGCTGACGATAAGAACAGGCCGGCGGCCGAAGCGATCGGATATTTGTCCGAAGACCGGTGCGGCGAGGAATTGAACGAGCGAGAAAATCCCGAAAAGCCAACCGATCTCCCAAGGCGTCGCGCCGAAGCGCTCGGCGTAAATGGGCAGGACGGGAATCACCACTCCGAATCCCACCATGTTGATGAAGATTGTGAGAAAAATAATGCCGAGTGCGGCGCGGTTGGATTTTTGCATCAGGGATTTTTTGTGTCTGCCTCTACTGGCGATTCCAGAGCCTCTCGCAACCGTGCGACTTGCGCGGCAAGTTCCGCCGGATGGCTGGATTTTTGTTTTTCAACCTTTTCGCCTATGGCGAGAACAGTTTTTTGCATTCGAAAAAGGGCTGGGCCTTTGAGGATTTTTGCCATGCCGGAGCTTGGAGTCACGAGGTTCGTGTAGCGAATCACAGATGAACCGTTTTCAAAAGGTTCGATAAGCAAGTTGCCTTCTGCGGCTTTTGTTTGAAGAGCGCGGAGGAGAGTCCATGAGACCTGATAGCTTTCACCGAGCGCCTTCATTTCGTTGCGTGCGGTGTAGGCCTCATCACGAAGAATCGGCACATTGACCTCGTAATCCACTTCTACCACACAGGGGGCTATTTTTTTTGAGATTTTAGACTCCAGCACATCGGGGATGTATGTCTTGGCCTGGTCGTAGTCAAAAAAAACAGCCGCAACCTCCTCCGGGGTCGCCTTGATTCGTTTGTAGATTCGCACCCTCGGCCAGGGCTTCCCGGGAATATCCTGCTCCAGCACGATGAGATCACCCTTTTCCAAGTCCGATTGTTGATCGCGTGACAAATCCTCAAGCACGCCTGCGGCCGCGGATGGCAATGCTACGAGGCACGCCGCCAAGCACAGAAAAAACAGTCGGACAAGAGTCATCGACACTCATCAAAAGCTGGAGCGGGCGTGCAATCAAGGCCGCGATGACAAAAATCGCTTTCGTGCTCGGCCAAGCTGATGTTGAATTAACGGACACAAGGGCAATGGCAAAGCAGCAGACGATTCTTTTGGTGGACAGGGACACCGACTTTTTGGATTGGGCAAAAAACCAACTCCAAAGCAAAACCGCACGCGTTCTCACGGAGGAGTCATCCGACGCAGGCTACAAGACTTTCTGTCTCGAAGAGCCTGAGCTCGTCCTCGCCGAGATGAATTTACATCCCTTCACCGGCATGGAGTTGCTGGCTAGAATTCGCAAGCACTCGCCGAATGCGATGGTCATCCTCACCAGCGCGTTCGGCACCACCCAATCGGTGATCGAGGCGATGAAAATGGGGGCCTTCGATTTCGTTCGGAAGGAGCAGCTCCCCTTCAACCTCAAAGTCGTGGCCGATGCCGCGCTACTCGCGGCTGCGGAACTGCGCTCCGCCAATGCTTTCAAACCCCAGCTCACCGTTGAGCAGCATCGTGATGAAATCGTGGGTCGATCTGAAGCCATGCAGCAAGTCTTCAAAATGGTGGGCCGCGTGGCGGGCAGCGACGCCGCTGTGATGGTCACCGGCGAGAGTGGCGCAGGCAAGGAACTCGTGGCCTGCGCGATCCACAACTACAGCGCCCGCAGCAACCGCAGCTTTCTTGCGATCAATTGTGCCGCGATCCCGGAAAACCTGCTCGAGAGCGAACTCTTCGGCCACGAGAAGGGCGCATTCACAGGCGCGGCCACTCAGCGCATCGGCCGTTTCGAGCAATGCAACAAGGGCACGCTTTTTTTGGATGAGATCGGTGAAATGCCCTTGCAAGTGCAGAGTAAAATCCTCCGCGTTCTGCAGGAGGGCACCTTCTCCCGTGTCGGTGGCAACGAAACGCTGCACACGGATGTCCGAATCGTCTGCGCGACGAACCGCAACCTCGAAGAGGAGGTGGCTAAGCGCACCTTCCGTGAGGATCTTTTCTATCGCCTCAATGTGGTGCGAATTCATATTCCACCCCTTCGCCAGCGCGTCGATGACATCCGTTTGCTGGCGGAATATTTCCTTCAAAAAATCGCCAACCGCACGCACACGCCCCCGCTGAAGCTCTCGGAGGAAGCCGTGCGCGTGCTGGAGTCCTATCCCTGGCCCGGCAATGTGCGCGAACTCGAGAACACCCTTCAACGCGCCTCCGTGCTTTCCACTGCCGATATCCTTTTGCCAAAGGATATCCCCCTCGGAGTCGCTGCTCCCGATGCGGCTAAACGCGATGACACTTCGCCCGATCTCATGCCAAAAGACCGCGCCGTTGAAGTCCTCTTCCAAGCAGCCGCCGAAGATTCATCCCTACCACTCCTGCCTTGGATCGAGCGCGAGTTCACCCTCCGCGCCATGCAAAAAACCGGCGACAACCAAGTCCGCGCCGCCAAGATGCTCGGCATCACCCGCGCCACCCTTCGAAAACGCCTCGACCGCAACAGCGCGATTGAGGAAGAGGAGGAGTGAATGTTGACTTGGAAACAGAGCGGGAGCGCTTGGGAAGCGGTGGAATCGGTGCCGCTTGCTGACCGTGGATTTCGCTATGGGATGAGCGTCTTTGAAACGATTGCTGTTGTGGCTGGGCGGCCTTTGTTTTTGGATGCGCATCTCGAACGCTTGCGCTGGGCGGCGGGAGATTGTGGGCTGGATTTGCCACAACTGCTGGACTTTGATTTTTTGAGTCTTTGGACAGGCCTGTTGCGCTTCTATGTTACGGCGGGAACGGGCGGGCCTTGCGATCCATTTGTGGGAAATGTTTATGCGCTTTTCGATCAAGCGAAAGTGGGCTGGGATTTGTCGGCCTTGCGGGTTATGTCCTGCGCTGCGCTGTATCTGCCGAGGCCGGGGGGGTGGAAATCCGGCAACTACTGGCAAAATATCGAAGCGATAAGCCTGGCAAAACGCGCGGCTTGCGATGAGGCTTTGCTATTCAATCCCGCCGGAATGCTCGTCGGAGCCGCCATGGCCAATGTGTTTCTGCAAATCGACGGAACATGGGTCACCCCGGCGCTGGAAACTGGGGCGCGAAACGGCGCTGTGCGTTCATGGGTGCTGAGCCACCTCGGCGCAGACGAAGGAATTTTAGAGAGTCGGGATGTAGCGCACTGCAGTGCTGCATTCCTTACAAATAGCCGCATCGGAATTCGCTCTGTGCGGGAGCTGGATGGTCGTCCTCTGGCCAATGAGGCCAGTGGCATTCAGCAGAAATACTTCGATGACATTTTCGCCACTTGAGTCCTTTTTAAAACAGGCGGAATCGGATTCTGGCGTGGCGAAACTTCTCCGGGCTAAGCCGGGCGCGCTCGTTCCCGAAATTGCCGAAGCTGCCCAACCTTTCGTGGCGGCGTTGCTGATTCGAAAAATGAAGGGGCGAGTGTGGGTGGTCTGCCGCGATGTGAAGGGCCAAGAGGAATTTGCCGCCGAGCTTGCGGCTTGGTGTGGGCGGGTAAGGCTTTTTCCCGATCTCGAAATGCCTAATGCCGAGGCGCTGCCGGATGCGGAAACCGAGTCCGAGCGTTTGGATTTGCTCCGGACGCTTGCCCGCAGCGCCGGCGATGAGGTGGTAGTGATCCATGCCGGACAATGGGATTCAGTCACGCCTGCGTTGGGCTCGGTGAAGCGCGAGGTTTTCATCTTAGAGAAAGGGCAGAGTATTCCACTGGAGGACGTGATCTCGCGCCTGGAAACGTCCGGCTACGTCTCCGCTCCGCAGGTCGCGGCACGCGGGCAGTATGCCCGGCGCGGCGGAATTCTGGATGTTTTTTCCTGGCAGCAGCAGCGTCCGGTGCGGCTGGAGTGGTTCGATCTGGAAATCGATTCCCTCCGCGAGTTCGATCTCGATACGCAAGGCTCGGTAGGCGAGGTCCCGCAAACGGAAATCTACATCGGACGCACTGACACCACCGAGGGGACCTTGCGGGATTATCTGGGGGCAAAGGATCGCGTCATCACGATCGAGCCGGACGCGGAATTCGAAGGCTTGGGCATAGGAAGTGGTGGCGAGGCTTTGAAGAGCGGCGCGGTGTTTTATCCCCCACCCTTCGGCGATCTGGGAGCCGGCGACTTGGTGCTCAATGAAACAAAGCGCGACCATTTTTTTAATCAGCTCCACAGCTGGGCAGCCGACCGCTGGACGATTGCTTTCGCGTGCGTGAACGAAGGCGAAGGCGAGCGTTTTCGCGAGATGGCGTCGGACTTCGATTTCGACACCTCGAACCTGATTTTCCTCACATCGCGGGCGACTAGGGGATTTGTGTGCCCGCAAGCGAAGTTGGCGCTGCTTGCGGAGTCCGAGGTGCTCGGGCGCTCGGCGAGCCAGCGTGCGCACCGGGCGGCGTTGCGGCGCGAGCGGGTTCGGGCGGGCCGGGCGGTTATGGATTTTTCGGAATTCGAGGCGGGCGACCTCGTGGTGCATCTCGACCATGGCATTGGCCGCTACGAGGGACTCGAAAAATCGCCCGACGGCGAAGGCGAGGTGCTAGTATTGGAATTCGCCAACAGCGCCAGGCTCTACGTGCCGCTGGACCAGGCCTGGCAGGTCGCACGCTATGTTGGGCTCGGCCGCAAATACCCCGAGCTTTCCGAACTTGGCGGTGCGCGATGGAAAAAAGCGAAGGAAAAAGCCACACAAGGCATCTACCAATACGCCGCCCGCATGCTCAAGGTGCAGGCCGAGCGCGAGACGGCAGAGGGCCACGCGTTCCCGCCGGACTCACACTGGCAACAGGAGTTTGAGCGTTCGTTTCATTTCACCGAGACGCCGGATCAGCTCAAGGCGATCCGGGATGCCAAGACAGATATGGAGTCATCGCGCGCCATGGATCGCTTGATTTGCGGCGATGTGGGCTTTGGAAAAACCGAAGTCGCCATCCGGGCTGCCTTCAAAGCGGTGACGAGTGGCAAGCAGGCGGTGATCATCGCTCCGACGACTGTGCTGGCTCAGCAGCACTGGCAGAACTTTCGCGAGCGCATGAGTGAGTATCCGGTCACGATAGAACTCCTCAGCCGCTACCGCTCCGCAGCGGAACAAAAAAAGGTCATCAAAGCCCTCGGTGAAGGAAGTGTTGATATCATAGTCGGAACACATCGTGTCATTTCCTCTGATGTCATTTTTAAAGATCTCGGCCTCGTCGTCGTCGATGAGGAGCAGCGCTTTGGCGTGAAGCACAAGGATGCGCTGAAGGAAAAATTCCGCCTTGTCGATGTGCTTACGCTCTCCGCGACTCCGATTCCACGCACGCTCTACCTCTCGCTCATGGGCGCGAGGGATATGTCCGTGATCGAAACCCCGCCGCCGAATCGCCAACCTGTCGAAACCATCGTCTGCGCCTACGATGAACGCGTCATCCGCGACGCCATCAATCGCGAACTCGCTCGCGGCGGGCAGATTTATTTTTTGCACAACCGGGTTCAAACGATCGAGCGCGTCGCGGCGAGGATTCGTGAACTTTGCGAGGGCGCGCGTGTCATCGTCGGCCACGGGCAGATGGAGGAAAAGGAACTCGAAGGCGTCATGCAGAGCTTCGTGGCAGGCAAGGCGGATATTCTCGTTTCGACCACCATCATCGAGAGCGGGTTGGATATTCCCAATGCGAACACGATTATCATCGACCGCGCCGACCGCTTCGGCCTCGCGGACCTTTATCAACTGCGAGGACGCGTCGGGCGTTCCGGAACGAAAGCCTATGCCTACCTGCTCCTGCCGCGCGAATTGATGTCCGTCGGCGCGGCGCGCAAGCGGGTTTCAGCAATCAAGCAATACTCGGAATTGGGATCTGGTTTTAAAATCGCCATGCGCGACCTGGAAATTCGTGGCGCAGGCAATCTCCTCGGCACCGAGCAGAGCGGGCATATCATTTCCGTCGGCTTTGACTTCTACTGCAAGATGCTCCGCCGCGCGGTGGATTCCGTGAAGGGCCAGAAATCCTTCGGTGCCACGACCTCCTTGCGATTTGATTTTTTGGTCACCGAGGAAGGCGATTTCATCAAGTCTGGCGGCATTCCTTCCTTTGTCCCGCATGCCTACATGGGCGAGCCAAAATTGAGGATCGAAGCCTACCGGCGCCTTGCGGAGGTGGGAACGCGCGCCGAGGCAGATGCCTTGCGCTTGGTATGGCGCGATCGATTTGGTCCCCTGCCTGCCGCGCTTGAGAATGCGCTGCTCTGCACGGCCATTCGTATTGAGGCTTCGCAGCGCCGCATCAGTTTCGTCGAGGTGAAGGGTGAAAAGCTCATGCTCACTCGCGGCGGCAGCTACGTGTTGATCGGGGGCAGGTTTCCCCGCTTGACGGTTCCCGACCCCGATTTTAGGCTTCGCGGCGTGTTGAGCTTCCTCGAAACGATGCCGAGCCGATGAGACGATTTTTCGCAATTTTTGCAACCTGTCTTGCTGCTGTCCTGTCCGCGCCTAATGCACACTGCCAGCAGGCCGAGGTCATCGATGGCGTGGCGGCCATTGTGAACAATGATGTGATCACGATTTCACAAGTGCGTGAACTCATCGGCGCCCGCGAGCGCGCCATGCGCGAATCTTACCGTGGCCCCGACCTTGCCGACAAGGTCAAGGAAATGAGACTCGCTGCCCTCAAGGACCTTGTCGACCGCCAACTCATCTTGCAGGAGTTCCGCAAAATGCAGGAAAAGGGAGCGAACATCCCCGACTATGTCGTGGACGACCGCGTGCAGACAATCATCCGCGAGGAATTTGGCGGGGACCGCGCCGCCTTCGTTCGAACCCTGCAAGCGCAGGGCTACACGCTCACGCGCTTCAAAGAGATCGAAAAAGAAAAGATCATCGTGCAGGCAATGCGACAGGCCAAGATCACGGACAGCTTTGTCGTCTCTCCCAAACAAGTTCAGGATTTTTACGACAAAAACCGGGAGGCCTACTCGCTACCGGAACAGGTGAAGCTTCGCATGATCGTTCTTCGTGAGGGAAACAAAGATGACATCGGCTCAGGCGGCGACAAGAAGCAGACAGCCAAGGAAATTCGCCAGAAACTTGTAGGCGGCGCGGAATTCGAGCGCATGGCCCAAATGTATTCCGAGGATGAAAGCACCAGCGATACCGGTGGCGACTGGGGGTGGATCGAGCGAAATACACTGAACGAACAACTCACCAAAACCGCCTTCTCACTTAAGGCCGGAGGCATCAGCCCCGTCATTCGCATCGGGGACTCCTTCTACATTCTCTATGTGGAAGCTCGCAAAAACTCTTCAGTCAAGCCGCTTGGCGAGGTGCGTGAGGAAATTGAGCGCAATCTCATGCAGCAAGAGCGCATGAAAGTCCAACAGCGTTGGCTCGATACGCTTCGCCAAAAAGCCTATATCAAAATCCTGACTTAAAGAGCTTTGAGTTTAAGGTAAAGGAAACCTGTTTTCTTGAAAATCATGCCTGCACCGATCAAGTCAGCTTCTCAGATTTTCATTCGCGTGGGAGTTAGAAAATTTGATGGGGTGGATGTGATCGAGGAGTGGGACACCTCTGGAGGCCCACCGCTCAGCCTTGCGGATAAAATCTCCGAGTATCTCATCCGGATCGGTGATTCCAACAGCCTCTGCCTGAATATTGTCATTCAGTTGCTAACGGACGGCAAAGTGCGTGTCGATTTCCGCGATATCACAGAGCGCATTCTTTTGCTCAATTCCCAGGATATCATGTCACGCGTGGAAGCTGTCACGGTGTTTGACCGCTGGCTTCAAGAAAACAGGGATAGCCAAGACGGGATAGAGCAAACGCAGAAGATCATCATGCAACCGCCGCCAGCGAAGCCTCCGGTTGCATCCTGAGCCCGAAAAAGGGCCTCACCCAAGCCAGCCTTTACACAAATTTCCCGGGATTCAGGAGTCCGGCCGGATCGAGGGCTTTTTTCAGTGTTTGGTGGAGGGCGCGGGTTTCTTCGGTTAGGGCCTGTGTCCACCAAGGTTTTTTGGCGAGGCCGATGCCGTGCTCGCCAGTGATCGCGCCCTGCCAAGCGAGGACTTGAGTGAAAAGCGCATCCAGTGCTGCTGCCGATTTTTTTTGAACCGCTGAATCATCGGGGTCCTCGACCATGATGTTCACATGGATATTCCCATCCCCCGCATGGCCGAAGCAGGCGAGAGGAAAGCCGTATTTCTTCTGGAGGCGGGCCGCGAATTTCATGAGGTCCACCAAACGCCCGCGCGGAACGACGATGTCCTCGTTGAGTTTCTTGAGACCAGTGGCTTTGAGGGATTGCGAGTAGAGGCGTCGCAGCCCCCAGAGGGCTTCGCAGGCGTCGGGAGTGGTGGCTTTTTGAATGCCAGCAGCACCGGATTTTTTTAGAAGCTTTTCGAGATCCGCTGCCTCGGAGCGAACACTGGCAGGCTGGCCGTCTACTTCGATAATCACCTGCGCCTTGCCGGGCGGGAATTTTGCCGAGGGGCTGTAGGCTCGGGCGGCATTTAAAGTGAATTCATCGGCGACCTCCAAAGCCGCCGGGAGAAAACCCGCCACAAAGACATCCTGGATCGCGCGGGCTGCCGCCTCGATGGATGCAAACCCAGCCGAAAGCACGGCTCGTGCTGGCGGGAGCGGAAGCAGGCGCAGCGTAGCTTGGGTGACGACGCCGAGAAGCCCCTCAGATCCCGTGAAAAGTCCGACCAAGTCGAAGCCGGTTTTGTTTTTGTGGGTGCGACCGCCGCAGGTCACCACTTTACCGTCCGGCAACACCACCGTGAGACCAAGAATGTAGCTGCGGGTCACGCCGTATTTCAGGCAGCGCGGGCCACCGGCATTGGTAGAGATGTTTCCGCCTATGCTGCAATCCTTGAGACTGGCGGGGTCGGGTGGATAGAAGAGATTTTTTTTGCGGGCGGCTTCCTGAAGTTTTCCCGTAATGACCCCCGGTTCGACCACGGCCACGAAATCGCGGGTGTTGATCTCAAGAATCCGGTTCATGCGGTCCATGCAAAGCACGATGCCACCCTGAACGGGGGTGCAGCCGCCAACATACCCATAGCCGGCACCGCGCGGCGTGACCGGTATGCCCGCACGATAAGCCTCGCGGAGAACGAATGCCGTCTCCTCGGTATTGGCAGGAAAAACCACGGCGGCCGGTGTGCCCTTGGCGAACCATTTGTCGGAGGCATAGACAGCCGGGGCATCATCCAGCACACGGTCAACGCCGAGTTTTTTACGGAATTTTCGAAGAAGCGCGGCGTTCATGGCTCGCGATTAGCTTGGAAAAAATGCCAGGACTCGGCCACACCCTCGGCCGCTGGTTTCGAGGCCAGATGGCCGCCGGCTTTTTGAACAATCTCTCGCACCTCGGGAATCGCATTCGAAGGGCAACAGGGATGCTCGGCGTAGAGGCCATCGAGCATCGGGATGTCATTGAAATGATCACCGGCCGCAAGCACATCGCTCGCAGAAATCTGCAAAATCCGGCAAAGCTCCCCGAGCGCCGAGCCCTTATGGTAGTCGCTATGGGCAAACCGCAGGTAGATCGTATTCCTCTGGTAAGAAAACTCTGGCTGCTTGAGGCGCTCGGATTCCAGAAAAGCGACAAAATCATGCATCACTTGCTCATCTGAGGTGATCACCCCGGCCACTTGACCATTCTCCTCCGAGAGATTGATGCCCGGATGCCCTTCGGCTAGCAGGCGGATGCGGTCAAAAATATGCGTCGACCGTGCGTAGAGGTCATCGTGACGCTGATAGCATGTCTCGTTCCACCCATGCTCTGGAACCCACCGGCCATCCGGAGTTCGGTGAAAAATTTCCCTCTCGTTTGTGAGAAAGAAATCCGGCTGCACGGGCGGCTGGAATTTTTCCACACCCTCGATGGCGTGCCAGAGACTGCGACCGGTATTCACCGCCCAGAGTCCTCCGGCTTTTTTATGCTCCACGAGCACGGCAGCGAAGTCCGGCGTGCACAGCCCGTCAGAGAAGTGGCTAATCAGCGTTCCATCAAAATCCGTGCTCAAAAGCCTAAAGTGCGACATGACTTTCTACTAAACACTCCTCCGACCCCGGCCGCAATTTTTCTGTGTGTTGGTTGTCGAATTTGTTACAATTCATCCATGAAATCCGCATACGAACTCGCCATGAGCCGTCTCGAAAAATCCTCCCCCGCCGTCCTACTCACCCTCGACCAAAAGCAGCAAATCGCCGAGGTCGACAGCGCGATCAACGCCAAGATCGCTGAGAAAAAAATCTTCCTCGAAGATCAAATTGCCAAAGCTCCCTATCAGGAACGCGACGCCCTCGAACGGCAGCTCGTTTCAGAAATCGCCCGCCTTGAGGAAAAGCGCGAGCGCGACAAAGACAAAATCCGGACGGCAGCAGCGGCCTGAGCACACTAAAAATAAATGTTGACGTTTCTGTCGTTTTTTTTACAAATGACCCCCCAGCACTGCTCGTGAAAACCTGCGGGGCTGATCAAAACAACACACTATGAAAAAACTAACACTCGCACTCCTCACAGTTGCTGTCTCAGTCACAGGCGCCTTCGCAGGCACCTCGGCCAAGACCTTCAAACAAACAATAGCTCCGGCTCCGGAATGCAAATTCCGTGATCAGGAACTTCAAGTCGACGCATTCGCCGCCGGCGCTTTCTACAACCAAGGCCGTCCAGGCTGGGGTGGTGGACTCGGAGTTAACTACTTCTTCACCAAATTCATCGGTCTCGGTGTCGAACAAGACGTCCTTGGTCACCAAGGAACTCCAGCTGAATGGGTTACCGCAGGCAACCTCTTCCTTCGCTATCCGATCTGCTCGATCAACCTCGCCCCTTATGCCCTCATCGGCGGCGGCGCAGCTTACGGCGAAGGTCGCCGTGGCCATGGTTTCGGCAACGTTGGTGGTGGTCTTGAATACCGCGTTACCGATAACATCGGTCTCTTCTCCGATGCTCGTTGGGTTTACTCCTCCGAAGAGCCAAAGAGCGGCATCCTTGGCCGCGCTGGTCTTCGCTTCGCGTTCTAATAAAACTCGTAGCTTAACTTGAACAAAGAGGCCGACTCGCAAGAGTCGGCCTCTTTTTTTGTTTAAAAATGAGGCGTCCGTCTCATGGGGTGAACACCCCGCTTGACCCATTCCCATATCCAAAGCAATTGCGTTTGGATTTTTGGAGAGGAGCACAGGCTTCCGCCACTGTGCCTCTGTATGCTCCTGGTTTGAATGGGTGGGTAGCGAGCAAGCATACCAATCACCGCACGGTTGGAACGGCCATGCCCCATTCTTTTGCGATACAAACTCTAATTTGAAACAGAAAGTGTTATTAGGGGGTGTTGAAGGTTACACAAAGCATGGAAGTATAAACAATTCATTCTCTGTGTCCTCTGTGATCAATTCTGCTGAGTTCGAGATCAAGCCCGCAAGCGCACAATCAGATCACCCGTATCCACCGCTTCGCCGGCTTGGGCCAGGATTTCATCGATCACGCCATCCGCTGGGGCATAGAGGGTTGTTTGCATTTTCATAGCCTCGAGTGTGAGAATCTTATCGCCTTTTGCAACTTTTGCACCCACGCCAACGGAAAGCGAACTGACCATGCCGGGGATTGGTGCGCCGACTTCGTTGGGTTTCGCCGCGTCGGCTTTTGGTCTGGAAACGGATTTTGTCTGGAGCGAACGATCCAGCGTAGTCGCCTCGCGAGGCATGCCGTTGAATTCGAAGGAAACAACACGCCGACCGTCCTTTGCTGGCGCGCCGACATTAATCAACTTGACGAACAAGGTCTTACCCTGCTCGATATCGACCGCAATTTCCTCGCCCGGCTTCAATCCATAGAAAAACGCGGGCGTCGGGAGTTTGCTCACATCTCCATACTCGCGCTCGAATTTCGAAAAGTCCGCGAAGACATCAGGATACATGAGATGGCTGTAAAGGTCGTCGTCCGTTGCCTCGCGTTTGAGCTTGGTGGTGAGTTCCGTGCGGACTTCTGTGAGGTTGACCTTCGGGGCGCGAGCCTTGGCGATTTTGGATTTTCCAAGAACGACTTCCACGAGTTTTTTGGGCCATCCACCCATCGGTTCGCCGAGTCCCCCGGCGAGCATGTCTTTCACGGACTCGGGAAAAGCCGTGCCTGGTTCGAGATTCAGAACATCCACTGGACGAATGCCACGGGTGAATAGGAAGAGCGCCATGTCGCCGACGACCTTGCTGGAGGGCGTTACTTTCACGATGTCGCCGAAGAGTTCATTGACCTCAGCGTAGCAGCGGGCGATCTCCGGCCAGCGGCTGGAGAGACCCATACTGGCGGCCTGCTCCTTGAGATTCGTGAATTGCCCGCCTGGCATTTCGTGGAGATAAACCTCTGCGCTTCCGGTTCTTGGCGAGGTATCGAAGGGCGCATAAAAGGTGCGAACCTGCTCCCAGTAGTCGGCAAATTCGTTCAGGGCATCCAAATCCAAGCCCGGATCGCGCGGCGTGTGGCGCAGGGCGGCGACGAGGCTGTTGAGGTTCGGTTGCGAGGTCGAGCCGGACATCGAAGAGATTGCCGCATCCACCACATCAACCCCCGCCTCGGCGGCCATGAGGATCGAAGCCGCATTCACGCCGCTGGTATCGTGGGTGTGGAAATGCACCGGCATTCCGACTTCATCGCGGAGGGCTTTGATGAGTGCCCTCGCCGCAAAGGGGCGGCAGAGTCCGGCCATGTCCTTGACAGCCAGCATGTGCGCTCCCATTTTTTCCAGCTCTTTGGCGAGGCCGATGTAGTATTTGAGCGAATACTTCGTGCGTGCGGGATCGAGAATGTCGCCTGTGTAGCAGAGCGTGCCCTCGCAGACGCCGTTGTATTTCCGCACGGCCTCCATCGCAGCCTTCATGTTCGGCAAGTCATTCAGCGAGTCAAAAATGCGGAAGATGTCCATGCCGCAGGCAACGGCGTGTTGGATGAATCCGGCCACGACATTCGGAGGGTAGTTCGAATATCCCACCGCATTCGATCCGCGCAGGAGCATCTGGAAGCAGATATTGGGAATCCGCTCGCGCAAGTCGCGCAGACGGTCCCACGGATCCTCGTGTAGGAAGCGCATCGAGGCGTCGAAGGTCGCACCGCCCCACATTTCCAAACTGAAAAGTTCCGAGGCGCGGCGCGCAACGGAATCCGCCACGGCTGCCATGTCGTAGGTGCGAACGCGCGTGGCGAGGAGCGATTGATGTGCGTCCCGGAAGGTCGTGTCCGTAAAAAGCAGGCGCTTCTGGCTTCGCGTCCACTCGGCGAATTTCTCGGGCCCAAGTTTCAGCAAAAGCTGGCGTGTGCCCTCAGGCGGCACTTGTTTGCCATCGTAGGACGGTCTGCGAGCTGGCTCCAAAGGCGTGGAAATCTGATACCCCTTGGCTTGGGGATTTCCATTCACAATCACATCCGCAAGGAAGGAAAGCAGACGCGAGGCGCGGTCGCGGCGGGGTTTGAAATCAAAGAGCGATGGCGTGGTGTCGATGAGCGTGGTCGTGGCCGCGCCGGACTGGAACGCCTCGTTTTGGATGACATTTTCCAGAAACGGGATGTTCGTCTTCACTCCGCGAATGCGGAATTCGCGGAGCGCGCGAAGCATGCGCTGGAGAGCCATCGGGAATGTCTGCCCGGAGGTCGTGATTTTTGTAAGAAGCGAGTCGTAGAAGGGTGTGATGACGCTGCCCGTCGTGCCCATGCCGGAGTCGAGGCGAACCCCGAATCCGGCTGCGCTGCGGTAGGTGATGATCTTGCCGTAATTCGGCATGAATTTGTTCGCCGGATCCTCGGTGGTCACGCGGCATTGAACGGCATAGCCATTGCAGGGAATGTCCGGCTGTAGCGGCAGCGCAAGTTCGGGGCCGTGCAGCGAGGCTCCGGCTGCGACGAGGATCTGTGAGCGCACGAGATCGATGCCGGTGACCTGCTCAGTCACCGTATGCTCGACCTGAATGCGGGGGTTCATCTCGATGAAGAACCACTCTTTTTTATCCACATCGTAGAGGAATTCGATCGTGCCGGCATTGTTGTAGCCGACGCCTTGAGCCAAGCGCACGGCCGCATCGCAGAGGTCGCGGCGCACGCCCTCGTCGAGAGCCACCGAGGGCGCGATCTCGATGACTTTCTGGTGGCGTCGCTGCACCGAGCAGTCCCGCTCATGTAGATGCAGCACATTTCCGTGGCGGTCGCCCAGAATCTGCACCTCGATATGCTTCGCCCGGGGAATGTATTTTTCGAGGAACACGGCCGGATTTCCAAATGCCCGCCCCGCCTCGCCCTGCGCCTCATCCAGCAAATCCGCCAAATCCTCGCCACGCGTCACCACCCGCATCCCACGCCCGCCACCGCCGAACGCCGCTTTGATGATGAGCGGAAAACCAATCCCCTTCGCGATACGCAGTGCCTCGACACGCTCGCTCACGGGATCCTCCGTGCCCGGCAGCGTCGGCACATTCAGCTTCTGAGCCAGCGCCCGTGCGGCTGTTTTGTCGCCCATCGTGTCGAGCAACTCCGCGTCCGGGCCCACAAAAGTAATCCCCGCCTCCACGCAGGCGCGCACGAAGGCTGCGTTCTCCGATAAAAATCCATATCCCGGATGAATCATGTCCACCCCGTGTTCACGCGCCAGGCTGATGATGCCGTCGATATCCAGATAAGCCCCCACCGGCCCCTTACCCTCGCCCACCACATAGGCCTCGTCGGCTTTGAAGCGGTGCATCGTGTGACGATCCTCCTGCGCGTAGATGGCCACCGTGCGCATGCCCAGCTCGGTCGCGGCGCGGAAAACCCGGATCGCGATTTCACTGCGGTTTGCCGCAAGAAGTTTCTTGCCGGCGACCGAAACGGCTGCAGGAGATGTATGGGAAAGCTGCGAGGAGGAGGATTTCATGAATTGAGAATCGAGTTTGGCTTTATAAAACCCACTCTCGCCATTGGCAATCTTTCGAGGCTCGGATTGACATTTCGCTATGTTCTAACTAATGTTATTCCATGATCGCACAATCCAAAGTTCGAAAAATCGGCAATTCCCTCGGCGTTGTCCTTCCTAAAGAAGCCCTCCAACAACTCAAAGCCGAGGAAGGCACGATTCTCTATTTTACGGAATCCCCCGAATGCTCCCTCCGCGTCACACCTGAGCGCCCGGGCTTTCAACAGTTCATGCAAGTCGCCGAAAAGGGTATGCAGAAATATCGCAACGCACTTCGTGAACTCGCCAAATGAACGAGCCTAACTGGATCGCGAAGGACATCCTTCTTGCAGTGCATGCCGAACTGCTCAACCGCTTCGGAGGTTTGTCAGGCATCAGAGACGAAGGCTTGCTGGATTCCGCGCTGAACAGGCCCAAGCATCTCCTCTCCTATGGCAGCCCAACTTTGTTTGAGATGGCGGCCGCCTATTCGCATGGGATCGTCAAAAACCACCCTTTCTTAGACGGAAATAAACGCACCGGCTTCATGTCGGCCTACATCTTTCTTGGAGTTAATGGATGGTCTCTCGAAGCCCCCGAAGAAGAAGCCGTCCTCGAAACCCTCGCCCTCGCAGCCGACGAAACCTCGGAAGAAGCCTACGCAATCTGGCTGGAACGCACCTCCGTGCCGGCAAATTGACCCGCCGTCCATGTCTGAAAAAGAAGTGGGCCCGCAGCGCTATTTCTGCTTGCCACCCGCCACCGCGCGAACTTATGGTTTCTCCCTTGATTCGTCCGCAAGCACACTGCTGCTCTGCCTAACAAAATCAAACTGGCTCCGGTAAATAGACCGAAAGCCACCCAAATTCCACGCGTCCCTAGCTCAATGGTAGAGCAGTTGACTCTTAAAGACTTACGGAAATTAATCCCATTTAATTCCACTTTATCATTCTACTCATGTAGAGCGGTTTCCCCTCGCTGATTAGCAAATCCATTTCTCCGCATTTAGCCCGATTTTGCACTTCAAGTTACCAAAAAAGTTACCAAAAATTTTGGTGAATTGTAGGGGGGGCATCGCCCAGACCCTGTCAAAATTTCAATCTTTGTTTAAATAGAATTTCCACAGCCACCCTCGGTAAATAAAACGCGCCTATTAGTGGCAATTTCAAAAAATTCCATCTGATTTTGATGCGCCCAAAATTTGATCAATAAAAAATCCAAGGCGATTTTCAAAATTCACCAAATCTTCGCAGAGCCTTTTCCCAAGAGGTTCCCCAAGCATCTGCACATCTTAAAAACATTCCAAATGGATTTTGGTATTCAGCAGTATTCCCAAGACTGCCCACTCCAAAATTTTTTACGAAGGCTTGCAGAAGTAGATTTGGTGGGGGTTTGCGAGGAGATGAGAATTTCTGTTCTCTCTATTTCACACTTTGAAAGAGTCCCAAAGGTGCACTAGGTCTTCGTCATCCAGTGTCCTGTGCAGAGGATCGCACTATTCATTATTCCAATCAGATTCGACAAGTGCAGGTTTCGAGAGTATGATTCTCTGATGAGTTCGCTCTTGGAAATTGAAGAAGCTGCCGATGTTCTTCCCGTCGAGGAGAAGAAGGAGCTGGTTGCTTTCCTTCTCACGCGCCTTCGCGGTGTTAATGATGAACTCCCGCCCGTCCGTGATATTCCCAAGGAAACAATCGACAGATGGGTTGCTGATGACGAAGAAGGATACAGAAAATTTCTCGCAGGAGCGTGAGAATCTTTCTGGATACAAGTGTCCTTCTTGCTGCCTGTCGTTCCAAATCTGGAGCATCAAGAGCCATTCTTGATATAGCCGCAAAACAAGGATGGAAGCTGATCGCAAGTCCATGGGTTCGTAATGAGGTTGAGAAGAATCTTTCCAAATTCCCTTTTGAATCCACGGCGACATGGGTTGGTTTGCGTTCCCGTATTTCTCTGGTTGATGATGTTGTCTCCATAGATAGAGCCTTGGTTTTTCCAGCCAGCAAGGATCGACCAGTTTTGATTACGGCTCTGGCTTGGGCTGATGTTCTTCTCACATTGGATCGGGAGGATTTCATCAAGGTGCTGGGATCATCATGCTATGGGATGCCAATTCTTCTCCCAGCCGAGTTTTTGATTCGGGAACGAAAGTTCGGACGATTGGTCTGATTGCGCCGAATCAAAATCGGTCGTTTTTGAAACTCCCCTGTGACCAATCAAGTTTTTTAGAAGAATTGGCGTTTTATTGTTTCAATACCTATCTCAGAAACAATGTTTCATTTATAAAATATTATATTGACTTTTGATACAGTTTTTGGTTGAATATGTGCCATGAAAATTGGCTATTGCAGAATCTCCACCTCAGATCAAAACCTCGACCTTCAAATCCAAGCTCTCAAAGAAGCTGGATGCGAAAAAATATTCGAGGAGGTGGCATCAGGAGCAAAGGATGATCGCCCCAAGCTGAAAGAAGCAATCGAGTATGCTCGCAAAGGTGATGTAATCGTCGTGTGGAAGCTTGACCGCCTCTCACGCTCTTTGAAACACCTCATCGAGTCGGTGAATGACTTTGAGAAGCGGGGAATCGGGTTTCGGTCTATCACTCAACATTTGGATACCACCAGTCCGAGTGGGAAATTGATCTTCCATGTTTTCGGAGCAATCAGTGAATTTGAAAGATCATTGATTCGGGAGAGGACAGCAGCAGGTTTGAAAGTAGCCAGAGCAAGAGGTCGTCTTGGTGGTCGTCCAAAAGTTCTAGATCAGGAAAGGATCACCATTGCCCAATCTCTCTATGACGATGGCAAAACTACTGTGGAAAAAATCTGCAAAACTCTTGGGATTTCGAGGGCGACTTTTTACAGGAATGTGAAGCAGAAAGCTGCTTGAGATTCTTGAAAAACGGAATGGCTGTAGAAGGCTATGAAATCTTGGTTTTCAGACCGTGATGACTGTAAATGCTTATAGAATCTGATTCTTCTGGCGTTTGTATGGTAAAAAATCATCAATCACCCGCATAAATATTGGCTTCGAGGGATTCTACTGTTTTCGTGAATACATTTAATCAGTTGGATGTTAGGTAATCTAACCCCACAAATTTTGAAAATTTACAGGAACCATTTTTTGAATAAAGAGAGAGAAATTATTTCGATTTTGATTTGTCAAAAAAACATTGACAGCAGACATGATGTTCGATGATTTTTTAGAATTGCTCAAATTTTACAGAAACAGGTATACATCACATGCTGTTAAAAATTCTACTTTCACCATAAAGAGAAATGAAAAGCAAAGTTGTCAAAAAATACAACCCCGAAGCAAGAATTAAAGAAATTACTCAAGTAATTAGTTATAAATGGTTTAAGATATTTAAAAAACTAAACCCATTTGCTAGAATGTTTGCAGCCTTTCTTTCAATAAAAAAAGAGCTCCACTTTATTGGAATTACCGAAGAGGATGAACTTCGGTTCATCCGCAAAGATTGTGTTTAGGGGTTGCCCTTGGTGATAAGTAATGAGACATGGAAGCAACATTTTTGTATCGGGCGTTTGGGATAGACGAGGTCTGGGAATATCGGA
>Ga0209085_1000754_pt1 | contig 22611 bp, 35 predicted proteins | sample C_131016_EF_Meta_FD_187310 | JGI IMG/M metagenome (GOLD analysis project Ga0209085, IMG submission 187310) | Freshwater microbial communities from Lake Croche, Canada to study carbon cycling - C_131016_EF_MetaG (SPAdes) (version 2) | ecosystem: Environmental > Aquatic > Freshwater > Lake...
TCGTTAATAGTAGTCCAACTGGGGGTTTGCCCGTCATTGATATTTTGCCAGTTTGGCGTCTGGTTGTCATTAATAACTTCCCAGAGCAGCCGAACAATGAACTGATCCGCCGCCGTTGCGTTTTCCAATATCGTGCTGTAAAAAATAGCCGCCGCCGTGGCAGCATCAACCGCAGAAGCCGACTCTGCTATAGAAACCCCGAAATTCTGCTTGCACGCAATAGCATCCACCCCAGAGGCAGATTCTGACACAACCGTGTTAAATGTACCCGAGGGACTTGAAACATCTAATCCTGCGGCGTTTTCACTAACCGCCCCAAAGAACACAAAGCTAGAACTTGTGGAGTCTAAACCCGATGTGGTTTCAGCTATTGCGGAGTCAAAAGTCTGGGCCACTACCGTGGTGTCTATGCCACTTGCAGCTTCATCTATGTTGCAGGCAAAATCCTGTTGTGCGGATGTGCTGTCAACCCCAGATGCGCCATCTGAGAAATTAAGCCTGTAAACCGCAGACGCACTTGTGTCGTCAATCCCCGAGGCTGTCTCGGTGATGTAGTTATTGAGTATGATAATGGCGTCGGCGGCGTCCAGCCCGCTGGCAGCTTCTGAAACTGCGGCGGCAAGTGTGTTTAGAGCGGAGACATCCTCAATACAAGATGCGGCGTCAGAAACGCCTCTGTAAAATACAGAACCGCCCCAAGCAGCTTCACCCCATGTGCCGGAACCCCAGCCGCCCTCGGCCATATCACGCCTCGTCTAATTCATCTTCGGTAAACCAACGCTCTTGTTCAACGCCGTTTACATCTTCCCATTTAACCAAGTAGGTTATTTCGCCCTCTTCACTCATGTTCAATTTAGTGATGGGGCCTGCTGGAATGACGGCTTTCAGTTTTACAAGATCGCCACGTACAAATTTTGTTGGCATGTTAGCTCCTTAAGTCGCAGTCAAGCTGAATGTGTAGGTCACGTTCAATGTGTCGCCAGAGGCCACAACACGGTCACCGGGTGCTGAAAAATCAGAAGCAGAGAACAACACACCGGTAGTTCCGCTCTTGGTGTTATTGCTGATCAGGAAAGCTCCGCCCACTGTAGCTGTTGCATTGATGGTGTATGAAGCGGGTGAAGCAGAGTTAGAAGCCACTGAAGGATTTGCTGTAGTGGGTGTCCCAAAAGTACAAACAGGACGCGTAGCGTTGCTGTAGGGCACGATTTCAGTAAAGCCGGGGTGTGAAGCTGCGGTGTCGGTGGCGGTTGGGTTGTTGGTAGCCGATGCGCCGTACAAACCAATATACCATGCGGCGGTGTAAGAGCTGCCGGTGAAGTACTTGGCGTTCATGTCTTGCAGACCTTGGTTCACCACGAGATTGTGAAGTTCCTGAGACCACTTGACTTGGCCGTCTGCGCCCACACACTCAAGCGTGTAAACGCCACAAGCAGAAGCTTTGTCTGCATTGCCAGCCGCACGGGTCAGAGATGCTGCTACAACATCGACTCCAGAAGATTTATCTAACATCATGTTTCGCTCCTTATGCGATACGTATAATTGCCGAAGTGTTGGTAGCAGCGGGGAACTGCACCGTGAAAGTACTCGCTGACGTTTTGTTCGCCCCAAAATCCAAAACACAAATAGCTGGGTTAGACAAGCCGTCTGCCTTATAAATCAAAGCCCCCCGCGCGGTTATAACGCCTGACCAACTGGCGTTGGCAAACGACCAATACGTCACCGCAGAAGGACCCGTAGCACCTCCAACAGTCGGCACTGTCGTGATTGTAAGCGTATATCCGCCAGCCATATAACCAGTGTCGGTAACTTCGCCGGTAGTTGTGTAGCTCGGGGTATCGGAATCAAGCGTGGCGGCATTTGTATACAAAGCTATCTTGAACACGTCAGTTGTGCCAGCGCCAAAATTAAACAGACCTGTTGCCAGACCGGTCTGAAATACGTTGCACTTGTAGTTCCCGGTAAAAGCCATTACGTCACCGCCTGCCTAAACTGACCAGAACGATAAGCGTCTTGACGCTCCATACCATCACCAAGACGTTTAGCCAAAGCAAGTGCCTCACTGTACTTTCCGTTGTACAGGGCTATCATATCGGTCTCGCCCTTCATGTAGGTGATAGCCTCTACCAGAGTGCCATACAACAAAACACTGTCAAAATTGTCGCCAAGCCATGTGGTGCTAGCTGTCACAATTGATTCTGGATAGTAATAATAGTGTAACTCTACGTTGTAGACCGCATCTGGGGTTGGGCCTAGGATAAACGATAGTTCGTTTGTAATCACGTTGGACACCACTGTCGGACCAAACAAGGCGTAGTACTTTGGGATAGCGGTGTCTGTTGGGCTTGGGTACGCCTGTCTTATGAAGTTGACATCTTTGTTTAACAAATACTCATACACTCCGGTGCCGTCAATCACAGCCATCGAGTAGACCGCTAAGAAATCACTTGGGCAGGCTAGATATTTGTTGCTTGTAGATGTAACGCCCACTACGTTTTTACGTATGGATGGGAACTGAACGGAGTTGTAGATGCGCTGCTCCGCCTGCCGAATGAACGTATTCATATCAGCAGTGGGGAACGTGTTCTCTGTGTAATCAGAGACGGCAGTTACAAGCTCCGTGTAGTTCACGCCATCGGCCCCCGAGCTGTGATGCCCTTAGTGGCTGCGCCGTTGCCGCGAGTCACGGTGCCGGAGGTCTTAGTAGTAGGACCTTCTGGGTCTTTCTTTACGTAACCAACTGACATGTCAACGGTGTTGCTACTGCTGCGATTGACACGTGTTTCTGTAACAGGCCCGCCGCTCATAGTGTGGGGCTTGGCGTATGCCGAAGCCGGTAGGTTGTTTACTTTAGCCATTTTAACCACCCCTGCCTGAACCGCGCTGATTCACGACTTTCGCCATGTTGCGTCCATAGCTCTTCATCATTTCGTTGGTGATGCCGCCTTTAGCCATTTTCTTAGCGCCGGGATGCATGCGTGACTCGTGACCCTTGACCATTTTCTTGGCTTCGGTGTCCGCAATTTTCTTTACTTGCTGCTTATCCATGATTAGCTCCTACGTAGTTGCAACTGTAACTGTACCAATTTCTATGTTTAACACCAAATTATTTGGCGTTAATGCTGCGTCAAAAAATGCAGCGCCCCCGACGGGATTCCAACCCCACTGAAATATCCTGCTACCCCCGCTCAACACACCCTGCGCATCTTGAGCCGGGCTGTTGGTCAAAACAATCTGAAGCCCTGTACGCCCAGACAGCTTATAACTCAGGTCAGGACGCGGCTCACGTACCCCTTGTGGGTCATCTACTGGGTACATGCCCAATTGTAGTTGAGGGTGGTCGGGGTCCCAGCACTGCGGGCAGACTTTGATTTGATACGGTTTAGTCTTTACAACCTCATTTTTTAAAGATGTCAGTTTAAACCTAAACCCACATCGATCACACTCCGCAATCGAGTTTTTGCCAGAAGAAAACCTGTTACCCATTAGGTACTGCTCCCAATGAACATCTGGCGTGGTACTAGCCTGAGTGCTGCCCTTTCTTGATCTTCATCTGCTGCTGTCATCCATGCTTCGTCATACTGCGCTTTTAGAATGGGTAAACGCTCCATGCCGCCGGGCACTTTGAGTGCAATATAGTAGGAGAGCCCCGCAACCATGCAGGGCACAAACCGGAACGGGACATCCATGACGTTCACACCATTACCGGCATCCTGTACTCTGCGCATGCGCCAGTACACAAATTGGTAGGTCTGGGAGTTATCAGGTGTCGGCCACACCGTGACCCTAGGTAGATTTTGTGCATACACGGCTGTGCCAGTCGTATGGGATGCGGCGGTAGTTCCGTTCTGTCCGCGGAAGCAGCCCCCTAAATCGTTACCGCTTATGTACTCGTAGTAGATGGTTTCGGAGTCTACTTTTATGTATCCTGTGGTAGCCAGCCCTGCTGTAGAAGACAGCGTGATAGTAGTAGCCGATGCACTCAAAGCCCCACTCAGCGTTACCCCTGTTGGAGATGTCTGGCCGTCCAGCCTTTGATACCAAACTTGAATGGGGCGGGCTTGGGTTAGTTTGTTAGGGATAGTGGCGTACGTAGAAACGCTGATACGCGTGATGGTCAAGTCCGACTGTGTAGCGCTGTTGTTAGCCTGAGTGCGGATGACGTGATCCAGCAAATCCACCGTATCTGTGGGCACAGGGTATGTGTTGAGCCCTGCTTCAAGTGTTATGGTGCCTTGCTCAAACGTCCACATGTTGACACCGCGATTGGCCCAATCTGCAAACAGCAAATTTAAAGACCGCCTAGCAGTCTTCAAGTCATATCCAGTACGTAACTCAGAACCCGCGCGTTCAAACGCCTCCTCAACCAGCTCGGTAAGGTCTAGGTTAAAACCGGAGGTGCCTGATGTGTTTGCCATTACAGTTTTTCTATAAGTTCATACGCGTGAATTTTGGCGCGTAAGCGTTCGATCTCCGCATCGCGCTCAGCAAGTTTTTTAGTCAGGCTGTCACTCATATCCGCCCAAACAAATGCTTGCTGCACTCGCTCTTTATGGTCTTGGCGCATCATCTCAAAAAGTTTTTCGCTAGCTTCAAGCTGCTTTTGAATAAAATCAATCATTTTCTAAATCCTGCGGTTTTCTTTGCAATCGTTTTTGGTTGCGATACAAACTGTTTACCTTCTTTTTTACCAGCTCTCTTTGCACGCGTTGTTGCAGCGTACTCAGCGGGGGTCAAAGCTTTAATTGCCGCTTCAGGCAAATAACGCTCCCCGGTCTTACTAGACGGTTTACCGGATTTAGTGCGCCACTTCTGCTCACCCCAATCCTTAAGGGATTTTTGAGGTGCTTTCACGTTAGTCCCTATATCCGCCGCCAGCAGCTTTGTATTTCTTTGCTACAAGCTGCGCTTTTCTGGCAGACCATTGACCCGCCCCCGTCCCCTGCGTAGCTGCGGCTTTTACCTGCGACACGATCTTCTTACGAAGGCTCGGTTTTGTGTAGTTACCGGCAGCATTAACTTTTCCACCCTCTTTGTACTTGGTGAAATCGGTATCGTCGCGGCGTTCTTTCTTAACACCTTTCGGCATCTTTTTGGGGTTGATGTCCCCCATACCGCGACTTGGCATCATGATTAAGCCCTTTTTAAAGGTTTAGCAGGTCATGCCGCCTTTATTCATCATCTTGCCTTTGGTTTTGCCGCGTTGGGCAATACCATCAGCGCGCGATGAAGCGGAGCCCATAGAAGGCTTGGCTGTTTTAACAGCGCCCATCTTGGCCATTCCGCCTTTTTTCATGCCCATAGATTCAGCCATTTCGTGCTTCATCATGGATTTAGGAGCGCCCTTCTTTTTCATGAAGTCCACTTCTTTTTTGACCATTGCTTTAGATTCTTTCATATCACCACCTTTAGAAAAAGTTTTGCCCTTATCGGCCTTACTAAACTCACGCCCCACGGATTGGGGGACTCCTGCTTTCTTAGCGAACTCGGGGGAGTGCGCTATTGCCTCCATAAACCTGTGCTGTTTTGCAGTCTTTGACGGCATACTTACCTCAACATTTCCAAGCCCGTAGGCTTTTGTTAATCCGGGAGTTTGGGTCTTTCGCGGTCTTCTCGCTGGTCAACTTTTTCTTCATGCCAGTCATCCTCGCGCAAAAAGAGTCGCGCCTTTTGCCTCCCTCTGGTTGCGGGGCTTTTAACCCGGGTTTCCCCGGATTCGCGGCGTTGTAGGAAGCCCGGCCCTTGGCGTTCAAACCGCCCTTCTCCGATTTTCCCTCTTTCCTTGTCCATGCTGGAGTCTTAGCCATAAAATACCGTTGATACAGAGATGTTGTCCATGTAAGCGTACACGGTGTGGTAGCTCAAAATACCTTCGCCGGGTAACAAAAAGTAGTTCTGGTACGTGTCATCCGCGTTCAACTCAAATGTCAACAACCACGTTCCAGTAGACACGTATGTACAAGAGGCTCCCGCAGTAATGGTCGCGGTGTTGGGGCTTGTAATAGAAAACGTATCGTCCGTCAACTTTGTAATCGGGTAGTTGCCAGAAAAAGCAGCACCGCCTGTACCGAGCTTAAACGCAACACCAACAACAGCCCCAGTGCTCAAACCGTGCGCTACTTTAGTAATTGTTACTGTTGTGCCCGTTTGTCCGTACGTGGCGGCTACGGGGGCGGCTGTGGTGCTGAAGAGATCAAACTGTCCAGTAGCCCCAGACCCCTTAATAGATACGGCTTTAACACGCGAACGGGGTTGCAGAACAATGAACCCGCTCTGGTGTAAGTGACCGCATAAGATGTCTGTTTGCATGGACATGTTGCTACCCTATTAGACGTTCTGCTGACCCAACAAAGGATCGGCTACGAAGTAGATGATAGTGCCGACTACAGTACCGCCAGTGGGAGCATCGCCGGTGTGTGCGCCGCCAGTGATATACACCAGTTCGGTAGCAGACATAACAGCGCCCAAAGAAGCGCCAGCACCGCTATCGCCCCAAACCACTTGCTTTTTGCCAGCGTCAGCGGCGTAAGTATTGAGCAATGCGATTGTGCTAGTAGTACCAGTGCTGTACAGGGTAAAGCCCATATCCATAGTAGGAGTGGTGCCGCCTGTGCCAGTAGCGTTGAACTGAATAGCCGTGATGATTGCGCCGGCAGGCAAAATCACAGGAGCAGTGTTAGTGGAAGAAACTTGGATGCGTGTGGTGTTCACTAAGGTGGGGTCAAAGTAAAACTGAGCAGCCATAACGCCAGAACCGCAATAAGCAGTGCGTGTTTGATCGCCGCCACCAGAACGCCAGATTGATTGGGTGGTTGAGAGTGCCATTAAATTTTCCTTACATACAAGATCAGCGTATCAATCGGTATGTCGTCTGCCGGGTCAGTTTGATACGCCGGGAACCCCGGGATGTGCTCAATATACACTAATTTAAAATCGTGTCAACTACAAAATTTGTCATAAATCTAAAGGACAATCCGCCCCATGCGCTACTCTATCCGACTTGTTGATACGAGAGACCCCCAGTGGCACTCTATAATTGCCGCACTCCAGCTTGACTGCCTGCCGGGGGACACACCTTATGATCACACTGTTGGCTATTGGCATGTTGCTTTTGCAGAAGATAAGAAACCTGTTGCTTTTTCCGGTCTTGCTCCTTCTACTCGCTGGACTGAGTGTGGTTATCTTTGTCGTGCCGGTGTGCTGCCGGATCATCGCGGAAATGGTTTACAAAAAAAGCTTATCCGTGCGCGAATACGTCAAGCGAAAGCTAATGAGTGGGAATGGTTGATTACCGACACCTACAAAAACCCAGCATCTTCTAACAGCCTCATTTCATGCGGCTTCAAAATGTTCGACCCCACCGTTCCTTGGGGGGCTAAAGGCACACTTTACTGGAGATATAGGATAAAACATGCCCTACAAAGACCCGGAGTTGCGTAAAGAAAAGCAGAGGGGATATGCCAAAAAATACTATGAGGGCAACAAGGCAACTGTAAAAGCCGCCACAAAAGAAGTAAGCAAGCGGGCTCGAGCTGCGTGGAACGAGTACAAAGCTACGCTCTCCTGTACAAAATGCGGGCAAAATCACCCTGCTGCGCTTGACTTCCACCACCCTCCGGGCACAAAAGAAAATTCCGTTTTCTACTTCATACAACGCCGCCGCTACAAAAGGGCTTTTTTAGAAGCCGCCAAATGCATAGTTCTATGCGCAAGCTGCCATCGTATACACCACTACGAAGAAAACAAGGCGGCCAAGAAAATTAAGAAGAAACGTAAAAAGGGTGCCGAACACCCATAAAAAAGGGGGCCGAAGCCCCCTTTTTGTTTTTGCAGATGCAATTAAGCGCCTGCGGAGCCCCACATACCCAATGGGTCAGACCATCCGAAGCTGTAACGCTCACGTGACTTGTACCGCACGTTGCCAGTATCGAAATCCCCGTCCATAGAGTTAGCCAAAGCCATACGCTCAAAATGCTTCAAGCCGTTAGGAACGTCGGTGCAAAGGAACCAAGCGTTGTTATCGGTCAAGAAGTGGTTAATTGCGTAACCTTCTGGGATAGAACCGTTGTTTTTCAGAGCGTTGATGTCGTTGTCATTGGTGCCAACACGGAGGTTGGTTTCCAACAAACGAGTAGCAATGAACTGCAAAGCAGGTGGGATCACCAGTTTACGAGGCTTAGCAGCGATCAAGAGGCCGCGCTCATCAGTCCAAGCAGCGATCTGAATCACAGCGTTTTCCAACGAAGTTTCATTCAGGTCAACGCCAGTGGTTGGGCTGTTGTAGTTCACGCCGCCATTGATCAGCGGGTGGCCCACGCGAGAACCGCCGGAGCTAACGCCAAACAAAGAAACGCCGTCACCGCCCAAGTAAGAACCGCTAAAGCCGTTATTCAAAACGGAAGCAGCTTTAACTTGCTTGGTGTAAGCCATAGCGCGAGCCAAGGCTTTGGTGTAACGAGCAGACAGGCTGTCGTACAAGTTGTCTTCGATTGCCTCTTCGGTAATCGAGAAACCCAAAGCAATGGTTTCGTGGCTGTAACGCGCAGTAAATGCCTCTTGAGCATTGTCATACGCGATAGCGGAGCCTTCGTTTTTAACGGGGGCAGCGCCAAAACCAGCCAGCTTGGTCTCTTCTTCAAAGCTACGCTCAGATTTCTCTGTTTCGTAGATTTCTTTGTGCTCTTCGCCGTAACGAGCGTACTCCAAACCGAACAAAGCGTTCAGGCCGGGCAAGAGTTCCTTCAGTAGTTGTGCACGAGAAATAGCCATTTTAAATCACTCCTTACAGACCGACGTTAACGCCGTATGAATGGAAGCTGGGGTTGAACTTCACCAGCAAATCAGTATACGCGTCACCAACAGTCGAGAAGCCTTGCATATTCACAAAACCAACGATGCGGAAAGCCGCAGCGGTAGCTACAGTGGTAGCAGACACAGAAGTGTTTGAGTTGCCTGTGGTTGTGCTTCCGGTGCTGGTGCTTTGAGCAGCAGACAGATACACGTTAGTACCCAAACCAGTTTGAGCCACAGAACCATCAGCTTGCACTTGGAACACTGCGCGGTCGTCATCAACAACGTAAGCAGTGATAGCGGTTCCAGCAGGAGCCACGGTGTTAGCAGGATAGTACTGAGCGTAGATCACTTGACCTTGAGCATTGACATACGAGCAACCAACGAACACCCCGATAGCGCCGGTAACGGAGCTAGCGCCAGCAGGAAACACGTTAGTTGTCAAGTCAGCGCCAGTAGCGGTGACGATTTGCAGATAGCCGGACGAATTCACGTACACGAGCGATCCGTTAAAGATGTTCGTGTTGTATCCAGCCGGATTGATCAGAAACTGACGAGTTGCACCGGCATAGGGCAGCCCGTTAATTTCGTTTACGGCTCGAAAGCCGTAGGGTGTTGCGGTAGATGCCATTTAAGGACTCCTATTTACTTTGAACCAGAACCAAACCCACCACCGCGACTGACTGTAGACTTACGATCTGCAAACAGAGGCATGCGGGGGTCACTATTTCGCATGAAGTGGTTGTCCACTGAATCCATCTGTAGCTGTGCTTGGGTGTTGAAGTAATCATTCCGGGCCTGTGCTTGTTCAGTGGATATTTTGCAAAGCATCAATCCACCAATTTCCACATTACCAGTCTGGTCGTTTCCAACAAGCGACAACTCTGGATGGTCAACTGCCTTTACCGGCTCCCAGCCTTCGCGCATCTTACGAGACACGTTAACTGGTTCTGCTTTACCAAGAATGTGTGTCGCAATCCAGCGGTACACATAACCCGGTTCAGGTGTCGGATCAGGCAGGTTGGTCGGCGGTACGTATACTGCTCGAGCCGTTTTTTCGCGTGAAATTAAATCACGATTGGTGCGGTTATCAGCCATTTTTAGACTCCAATTTTGCTACTTCAGCAGCATACTGCTGCGGGGTTAATCCATACTTACTTGCCAACGCTATTTGCGTTTTGGTTAGCTGGATTTTCTTTGCACCTACTGAACGTGTCGCAGGCGCAACTACTGCCGCAGGCTTTTTCGGAGCCTCACCGGACCTAGGCTTGTCTTCCGTGCCACCGAATAACTCAGGGAACTTCGACTTCACGCGAGCATCAATTTGCTCGAAATAATCCTCACTGCGGGGGTCTACTCCCGAATTGACTAGCTTTTTATGCAGCCCTAGTGCAAAGCTGGTGATTTCTTCAAACCCGTCCGATCCAAACCACTGGTTTTTTGCCTGCCAGCGCAGCGATCTTTCGTCTGGTTGAACTCTGGTTTGAGTTGTTGGTTGCGTTTGTACATCATTTTCTTCAGTTTGTAAAGTGGTTGGCTGATAATTTTTAGCAGCCTCCAATTTAAACTTTGCATCCGTCAGCGCTTCTTGTGCGGCAATAATGGCATCCGTATCAAAAGCTTCTTGTGCTTCTTTGTATTTACGGCGGGCCATTTCTAGTTCAGCTTCGGCAGCACTCTTTACGGTTATTGCGTATTGCTGACTTCCGTTATTAACAAAGTGCTTGAGCTTCTGGTTCTCTTGCAGCAAGTGTTGCGTCAGGCGTTCCAACTCTTCTTTTTCTCTGAGAGTGGCTTCTTTGACACGCCGTTCGTCGTGGCGAGCGTGTGTCAACTCTTTGATTCTGTTTTTGACGTTCGCGGAATAGCTTTCGATTTCTTCTTCCGTCGGGTCTTCTACTTCCTTCTCCAAAGGCTTGCGGCCTCTGTCTTGAGGGGGTGTGTCGTCAACGATCTCTATTTCTATATCATCGTCTTGGGACTCAACTTCCACTTTAACAGCGGTGTTGTCCAGCTCATCTGGAAACTTAAACTCTTCCGTCATTTCATCTCCTTCATGCGCGGGTTAAACCGCGAGGGTCTTGCACAACTGCATCCACCTGATCATCATTAATCAGACGGAACTCTTTGCCGTAAATCTTGAACCGTGTACCTGAATAGGTACGTACGAGCACAAAATCTCCAGCTTTACACCAAGCTCCTGATGGGAACTTGTTGGTGTCTTTGTATGCTTCTGGACCCACTTTCAACACAAACAGCACGGTGGTAGCCGTCTCTTCCTGTTTCATGAACGCTGTCGGCTTAAGCAAAGTTGAATTTTCAAACGTGTCCATTACGTCAGGCACGGCGCACAAAAGTTTCCAGCCTGTGGGCTCTGGCAGTTGTGTCGCTTTTTCCTCGGCTGTCGCCTCGGGGTCTGGGGCATCCATAGTCTGGATGGGCTCTGGTAGGGCAAACATGCCGGGTTGCAGGGTTGTTTCACTCATCACTCTTCTCCACTTTTTCAGCAAGGTCGATTACATAACGCTCTGCGATGGCTAGGCCTTGAATCACCCCGCAAAGTTTTTGATACTCTTCAAAACTACTACACGACCCGCCTGCGCAGTCATCTGCGTAGTTGTTCATATCTTTGCGTATTTGTTCGCGCAATACGCGTGCGAATTCTTGGATCATTTTGGTTTGTTACCCCTTTGCCTGTTTTCCGCAAATTGAAGCGCTGCGGTTTGCGCTTGTAAGGCTTTCTCAGCCTTATGCTTGGCCATGTCTACGCCAATACGTACGCCTTCGCGTTCTTGCTCTTCTTCTCGACGCTCTTTATCTGCGGCGAACTTGGTCTTACTCTCTTGGATCTGTGCCCCAATACGCATACCTTCAAGTTCCATTTTGTTCTGCATTTCGGCACTTTTAAGTTGCAGTTCCTGCTGAGCAATCTGCGCTTTCATCTGGGCTTCCTGCGCCTTAATCTGCACTTCTTGCTGGCGGAGCTGTAACTCAGCCTGCTGCATCTGGAGCACGGGGTCCTGCGCTTGTTGTTGCGCCTGCTGCTGCGCAGCTTTCGCTTGGTTCTGCTGGAGCACTTGGTTGGCTGCTTGAGCTACTAAGTTAGCAAGCGCGTACTCCGCTTGTGGCGGTAAATCTTCGTCAATTTTGGGCAACGCTGTACCCAACTGCTGCTCCACCTGATGCCTGTAAGCAAACCCAACGTGCTCGGCAATATGCGCCATGAGCGCGGCTCCGATCTGTTGCGCCTTCGGATTTTGTCCAATAAGCTGTTGTATCGTTGGGTCTTGGACCATTGCCATGTGCACTTGGATGTGTGATTCGTGGTCTTGGAACATGAAGGCTTTAACCGGCTCCAACTTGAGCACGTTCATATTCTCAGTCACGGGGTCTCTTGGCTTCTGATCTTCAGGCAACGGGATCAGCTTATCTGGGTTCTTAATACCCAGAACCTCCAACATCCGGCGATGCAACTGCGGCATATCGTAAATATCCGGTGCCATCTGCGCCATTTGAATAACAGCTTGATACTGCACAACCCGCTGGCTCATGGTGGCCGCATTGGGATCGCTTACCGGAATAATGTCTACGTGGTTGTAGTCGCTTTCCTTGGCTTTACGAGGCGCATCCTCAGGTTCGTAGTCGTAATCGTCATCCGTGTAATCGCGGATCAAACCTGCCAAAAGCTGCAACTCTTGCTTAAATGAATAGTGCAAACGGGCCTGCACCGCCGTCATCACCTTGAGCTGCCGCTCTAACAGAGCTAATGTGGTGCCTACGGGAGCTTGAGCGCTCATATCTGATACTTTCATATCAGCAGTTGCGGCAAACCGACGGCCCTCTTCCACAATAGTGGACATCAAACTGAACAAAACTTGGCTAGGTTCTTTATAGGGCAGCGGCAAAATGTTGTCGCGCAGCGCTCCAGAACCAATGTCTACATCGCGGAACTCGCCGGGAGCTATCGGCGTATCGTCCCCTTTGATGCGCAAGCCGCGTGATTTAAGTCCACCCGGAAGATTACTGAGCGTGCCTGCATCCACAAGCTGTCGCATGATACTAGTGGCCGATTTAGCAAAACCACCAATAAGATGGAAAAGCCCAAAGCCATAAGCACCAAATCCCGGAATATATTGGTAGTGCACGAAGTGCTGTCGTTTGAGGCGTAGGTCATCATCTTCCTTCCAGTTGCGGCGAATGGACAAAACATCGTTGGTTCCCTTAATAATGGTCACCACGTAGGGGAGTGCGATGCCTGTAATCTCTCCGTCTACCTCATCCTCAAAGCCCTTGATGTCCAAATCCGCATGAATTTCTAACAACACGTAACGGTCATCGTTAAGGTCACTGAAGCCTGTCTCTTTGTCTTTGGCCTTTTTAATGCTGTCTTGCTCACGGCTGGGGTCTGGCAACTCCATGTCTCTATAGAAGCCTGCCTGTTGCAACTTAAGAACCTCGTTCTTAGTCTTACGCATGACGTGTGTCAGGCGGTAGCAGGTATCCAGATCAGTTGTGCCGTAGGGCAAGATAATGTCTTCTGCCGGAATAAACACAGAGACTTGGCGTCCCAGATTGGGGTCGTAGTAGACTTTCTTGAACGCCGAACCGGTTGCCGGTAGGCTCCACAGCATGCGCTCATGCTCTGGGCGGAACTCTCGCATGACCTCAGTCAGCTCGTAGTTCATGTCTTCTTGAACGCGAACAGCCGCTTCTTTCTTCTGCGGTGTCTCTTTTCCAAGAATTTTAGTGCGAACGGGGCCCTGCGCAGGGAACGTCTCCGTGATGGTCTCGCTCTGAAATCTTACCACAGCTTCTGTGATCATGGGATGAAACACACCACAAGCACCGTTCCAAGGCTCCGTGCGTTCTTCGTACTGAAGACCCAGCAGCTTCAACCCTTCGGTATAGGCTTTTTCCCAATCCTTACGGGAGTTTTTGTCGTTCTCGACATCGCTAGCTAGATCACTAGCCAACTCCATCATGGCACCTTCATCCATGTACTCGGCAATGTTGGCATCGAAGTCGTCAGCAGACGGCTCCTTCTTTTCAATCTCTATATCTAGACCGCCCATGTGGATACTGACCGCTTCGGGGTCCACGATCTCAATCTCAATCGGTTCCTCTTGCTCTGCAAGATCATCTATACCTTGGGGTTGTTGGTACAGTGCTTTGTCAATATTTGTCGCCATTTGTTACCTCAGTAGTATGCCGCTGTGCGGCGGCGAAGATAAACGGGCTCGTCCTTTTCATCCGAGTCCAGAGAAATAAACCCGCCTTGCCTAAAGCGCAGCAGTGCTTGTGTTGCGGTATCTACGTAGTCGTCATGCTCTCCAACAGGAAACGACGCCACCTCTTCTATAACCTCACGTGCCCAGCGCGTATCGGGAGCCCAGACCATGCCGGACGAAAATAAATCTGCTACGGCCTGCATACGTACCATTTTGTCATTACCGCGACTTGGTGAAAACTCTTGCACGGGAATGCCCATGTTACGCAGCTCTTGAATCAACGGGCCACCGGCAGCTTTCTTTTCCACAATAATCGCATCTGGTTCCCATTCTTTCCAATGCTTAAACGCCACTTGCTTGAGTTCGGGAAACGGCATTCTGTCTTTAAACGCATCTAATAATATAAGCTGCGCTTTGTCGTTCTCTTCCTCATTGTAGAACACACCCCACGTTGTACAAGCTGAGTAGTCGGAGTTGTTCTTTGTTTCGTGCGCCGTGTCCCACGACTGGATAATGTACTCGCAAGTTGGCGGTTCATCGCTGGGCCATATTCTCCAGTGTTTCCTAGACACCACCGCAGAGGTATCCGAGGTAGGCTGCTGCATGTACTGGGCGTTCCAGTATCTAGGGTCGATTGCGGATTTAGCAGACTTCAGCGCATCCAGAGGCCACTGTTCAGGCCAAAGAGATTTCTCATTCTCCGTGCCTTCGTTCAATATGGCGGGTAGTTCTACGATCTCCCACGTTGGGGAATCTGGATTCTTAGTCTGATAGTCAATCAGGCGTCCTGTCAAGTCCAACAAACCCCAGCGGGTCATCACTACGATGATGGCACCTCCGGGCATCAAACGCTGCAACGGGCCAGTCTGAAACCAAGACCATGCGGTATCAAACGCCAGTCGGCTGTTGGCCTTTACGTCCTGTTCTGAATGAGGATCATCGATAACGAAAAGATCAGCACCCCGTCCAGCCAAAGCCCCGCCAACACCAGCCGCATAATACTGTCCGCCTTCCGTCGTTGACCACTTGCCCGCAGCTTTCTGATCATCTGCCACTTGTGTTGTAGAAAAAAGCTCATGGTACTCCTCTGAATCCAGTAAGTTACGCACCCTTCTACCAAAGTCTTCTGACAAGCTGGCTGTGTGCGTGCCCATGATGATCTTCTTATTAGGGAAGTTGCCTAGGAAAAACGCAGGGAACAGGTAAGAACTGAATTCAGACTTACCCATACGCGGTGCAATGTTGATGATGACGCGCTTCTTCTTACCCGCCAACACATCCTGAAATATCTTAGCCAGTTTTCTGTGGTGGGGGCCTACTTTAAATCCGGGGTACACGGATTTAGCAAACGCAATCATGTCTGTGCGTGCCGCGTTTTTAAGTTTGTGTTCTTCTGCGGACGCAATAAGCTCCAGTGCCTCAAGCTTCTCCAGCTTGGACATCTTAGATAAGTTCTGGAACAGAACCGATGCTTGTTCAGGCGTCAGCGGCGCTGTTGTCATCAGTCCTGTGCTCCACGTCAATCACTTCGGCATCCGTCACATCCATAAATCTCGCCAGCTTCTCTTTCAGTTTCTTGTCGATCTCGTCTTCGGTGAGATCGGTCTTCTTCACTTCTATTTTCTCAGTAAACAGACCCACTTCGGTAACTTTACCTAGGAGCCCGAGTGCTTTAAGCCGGATATTAGCATTAGGATGTTGGGTTTCTTCAACAAGTTTAGCCACGGTGTAGCCGCGAAGCTCTTTAGCCTGCTGTATAAATTCCCAATCGTATGCGGTGAGCATACCTACCAGATGGCGTACGGCCTCTGGGGTTTTGATTTCTGCCAGTTGGTGATGCGTGTGCGCATCGGGGGCTGCGGTGACGATGCTGTTGAAGGCTTGGCGTGCTGCTTCGGTCTCCAAACGGGTGGTTACTTGGTCCACATCTACTGCGCCTAGGGATTTCAGCCAGTCGGCTGTTTTTATTTTGGCGTCAAGTGTTTCAAGTGCTGTGGCTTTTTCTGCAAGCGTAGTATCTCCCGGGTGGTCGGTGACCTCCGGTGCAAAATCCAGCAAATGTTCGAGCATCCCACGTCCTATCTTGGCGCGTATTTGCCCCTACGCGGTTGGGGGTTGTGAAATTTCTAAATACAGTGTAAACTAAAACCAAGTAAGTGCGCAAGCAGTTGCCATTTGCTTTCTCCTCGGTTGGGTTCACCCACCTTCAAGCCCCCGCAGCAATGCTGGGGCTTTTTTTTCACCAAAATGGTGCAAGTCTATCGTTAGACATAAGGTTTTTCCAAATTTTATAGGAATTTTTGGGGGTATGGCGTGGGATTTTGTAGGGGGGGTGTGTCTAGGGTTTTACAAAATACTCGGTGCGGCTGGGGAATAGTGTTCTTGCGGCGACGCCATCGATGCTCCAATATGGGGTTATGGGGGTACGGTGGGGTTCAGGGTACGCTACCTATGGGGCTGTTGAAACCCTCAGTGCTACAATAGAGGCATCGGTTCAGGAGTGGATCGATCAGTCGCCTCGCCTGTTTGCGGGGCATTTTTATTGGAGCCTTACGATGTCGAAACTGACTACCCAAAACATCACAATCATTGCCAACTCATACGACACCTACGTTGATGCGGGCACTTCCTTCGGGTCACTCATGCGCAACGCTGCCAAGCAGCTTGGTGGGACACCATGTCCCACGCTACTCGCGGCACTAGCCAAGGTGCACGCAAGCAAGTACAAGTGCAACTACACGTGGAACACGTCAGGGGCTGCGGTGTTTCACACCGGTGCAGAATCCACACGTGAGACTAGGCACGATGCAGCACACAAGTCATGGCAGCGCAACGTCATGGTGTGGTTCAAGCCTGAGAGTGCAGCAAAGCCGGTGAGCCATGCGAGACTGAGCAAGGATGTCAGAGCCTTGGCAGAACAATACCTTGCCAACTTCGAAAGCGTGGCCGATGCAATCAAAGCACTCAAGGCAGTCGCTAAGTGAGTTTTTCCCAATCAAGCGGTGCAGTGTGGTCTGGCCGCTGTTTCATTCATTGTCAAACCGTGGGACATCGTGTCCCACAAAACCCTAGGAGTTAATCATGCTATTCAATAACCTTTTCAACCAACCCCCCATCAAAGACATCGGCACGTTCACCCATCTCGGGCAGGACTACCATTGCCAGCGCATCACTTACGGTAGTAGGCGTTATGTCCACGTGTTCAGGAAGGGCGAGTTACACAAGCACGGGCTTGTGTTCGCCAATCAAGCTGAGTACAACTTGTGGAAGCAAGGCTTGGGCAAGCAGCTTGAACTGTTCCCTTGAGTCACTTGGTGGGACAGCGTGTCCCACAAACCCTAAAAACATGGAAAAATCATAGTAGGCGATATTATTCCAGCGTGGACAGTTTTTTTAGACACGTAAGTTGTTGATTTGTATGAGAAAACTAAAAAAGTGTCCCCTCTATATCTATATATAGAAATAGCTTAGTAGTAGTAAACATTCATATACGCAGACACACATTTTCCCTTTGTCTTTTTCTTTACGCTTGTTTGTTTTTTCTTTTGGGCTTATGCCATTCCCCAAACAGGGAGATAGAGGGGACACTTTTCCACTTGGCCCTTAAGAATCAATGACTTGCGTGTCTAAAAAAACTGTCCGCACCTACATAATATCGCCTACTTGCGTGATAACATACAAACCCATCATCATTACTTCGGAGAAATCATGCGTGATCCGTACTCAAAGTACAAAGGCAAGACTTATCGAGACATAACATGGGAGCTTCGCAATGCCGACATCCCAGAGCCGATGGTGCAAGACACCATCGAGGCAATCAAGGCTTTCAGAAAAACTCGGACAAAAGAACTCGCAAAGGTACGTGAGATCAACAAGCAATGGGGGGAGATCATCACGGGGTTGCAACACGAGCGCAAGATAGTGCGCTCGATGGTGCGCTACAAAACAAAAGACCCATCACCGGAGCGTGCACAGTTTGTTAGAGATTACTTCGATGTACTGAACAAGCTGTATGAGAAGCTGAACAACCGCAAGAATGAGCGCAAGGAACTACCCAAGCACGACCACTGGACAGACTACGTACCCGAGCACATCAAAGCGGCGTTTGTTTCGGAGATGCTCAGCATCCCACGCAGAGAGAAAGCCAAAATAAAAACACCCTTCGAGCGCAGGTTGCCATTCGAACTCTACGCATTGAAGAAGGTCAGGCTCCAGCGTGCCACACGCAAACAACTCAACACAGCTATCGAGAAACTCAACCTCGACCCGCTGGACACCAAGCTGAGAGAACAAGTGGACGCCATGCGCCTAGCCTTGGAGAGAATCAACAACCTTGAAGCAGGAACACACGTGCCCAACACATGGCACGCAATGGTTGATGAATAAGTTTCGTGGGACACCATGTCCCACAAAAGTAAAAGCGTGGCTACGCCGACCACCACGCCGATACTACCTAGCAACGGTCGGCACTAGAAACTTAGGAGAGAGTAAATGAGAATGAAAACATCTGAACTAACAGGAGCCGCACTTGATTGGGCGGTGGCGCAAGCGCAAGGATTGGACTATGAAATCGTCGATGGCACTGTTGTGACAGGAGCAAAACGCTACGAGGCCAAAAGCTCCCATGATTACTACGGCTGTGAATTCGACGAGGTATTTGCGCCCTCAACCGATTGGGCACAAGGCGGCCAGATCATTGAGCGGGAGAAGATCGGGTTTTGGGCGTACACGTTGGATGAAGAGGGTAATGAAAACCCCGGCTGGTACTCCGAAACCTTTGAAGGTTTTGTTAACTGCGGCCCCACCCCGCTAATTGCAGCTATGCGCTGCTACGTGTCGTCCAAACTGGGTGAAGAGGTAGAGATACCCGAGGAACTTAAGTAATCCGTGGGACACCCTGTCCCACAACGCCCAGTCGGGCGGCGATCAAGCCCGACACTAGAAACTTAGGAGAGAGTAAATGACAGCCAACAAACCCGAGAACCTGCACTTCTACGCAAGCAGCGTAGCGCAGTGGGCTACGACAAATGAGAAGCGTGACCTACGCCAACTCATCAAGCTGATGGACAAGGACGGGTATCCATACAACCTATTCCTCGTACCACTACCGCACGATGCCAACTACGACATCCGTAGGTATCAACCCCAAGTTGAGGGCGCGCAGTGGCTTGGTTACTTTGAAGTAAAGGAGAAGTGAGATGAGAAGGTACACAGTACAAGTGCGCATGACTTATGTGCATACGATAGATGTTGAGGCAGAAACGCAAGACGCTGCCGAGATTGAGGCGTTTGAATCGTTCGACTTAAGCAAAGCCTACCAAGGCGAGGGCGAGTGTTGGACGTGTGCAATAGATGGAGAAGAGCGATGAAACGATTTGTAATCTTTGGGAACATCGAGTTCATCGATGGCGAGGCGTTAGTGCATCGGGTTATCTACTCGGATCACAAGACGCCTAGTGAGATAGATAAGTTAGCGGATGTGTCGGGGCTTGACTACGTTGAGCCCCACTACTTTGATGGGCGCATCACATTTGTAAAGTACCACAACGAGGAGGAGTCTTGATGAACGCAGCACGCAAGAAAAAGAAACCGCTCAGTCGGTTCCACTATCAAGTTAAGTACCAGCCCTACAACACGGGCAAGGTGCTGATCGGGGGTAACTATTTCCCCAAGACCAACTACGTATGTAGTGAGGGTGAGAAAGTGCAGGCGGCACTGCTCAACATAGAGTCTGACTTCTCTCGCAGAAGAGTGCGGAACTTTGTGTTTTACATGGCCGCCGTGATGGTTTTGTTTTTGGTAATCGCAACAGTAACTAACTAAGGAGAAAGCAAATGACATACGACAACAACGCTATGCGTGACATACTTGTTCAAGCCGAGAGTGCTATACGCAAACACCGCTATTGGTTCTTTAAGCTGAGCATGGTGCACAGCCTGCACCCTGTTATATATGACGCCGTTGATATGGTGCGACCAAGAGACTGGCAACAGTTGCTGCTGGAGTACCCGCACAAGGCGGAGACCGACCCCAACCGCATAGCCTACACACGTGACGAGCGTGCGGGTGAGGGTGACAGACAGACTGTCACAACCATAGGCAAGTATCTCGGCAGGCACTTTGATCTGCCTGACCACACGGTGCGTGACTTGGTTGCCAAGTACACGTGCAACGACAAGCTGTACTTCGTACATACGGTGGAAGAGATGGTTGACGCTGTATGCAGCGGTCCTAACTCATGCATGAAGTTTCAGGATAGCGATTTCATCCTATGTCTTGACGGTGTATCTCGGCATCCCTACGCTGCGTACGACCCCGAATATGGGTGGCACATGGCGCTGCGTGCTAACAGTGACGGTGAGATCGATGGTCGTGCGTTGTGTGTGACTAGAGACGGTGACTCGTACTTCGTCAGGTCGTTCAAGCGCGGTCCGGGGTACAGTTACTCAGACGAGCACTTGGAAGCATGGCTCAAAAGTCTTGGGTACAAACACCGCAGTGCATACGATGATGGTCAGCCGCTGCGCTTGTACCGCACACGGCACGACGGTGTGCTGGCTCCCTATGTGGACGGTGATCTGTATCGAGCCAATGCGGTGTCCGGTGGTCAACTGAAGCTGCGTGAGCATGGTGAGTTGGAGCTACGTGAGACCGGCGGTATAGCGGGTCGTCATGACTACTGCACTTGCGATGACTGCGGCGAGGAGTACAACGAGGACGAGGGCTACACTGTGGGCGCATACGAGGACCGCACTGTAGGTCCATGCTGCATCGACAACTACGTCATGGCTGTATCTAGGCGTGGCAATCACGTACACATCTATGAAAACAACGTGGTGTGGGTCGAGTCACGAGATATGTACTACCACACTGATTACCTGACCGAAAACGACATCGTTGAATTGGATAACGGCGATTACGAACACATAGACAACGCAGTCTGCATTGATGGGGATTGGTATGACATTGATGACGACATCCTCGTGCGCGACCATAACGATGAGTTCCGACTGGAGAAAGATTGCTGGCGGTGTTACACCACCGAGGAGTGGTATCTCCATGATGAGATCGATCCTGTCATCGTAGACGGCGAGACCTACCACCCCGACCACGCCCCTGTAACAACTGAAGAAACCGAAGGTGATACCAATGCGTAAACAATCCATGCTCCACAAAACATTAGCACGTGCACTGTCCATCAAGCGGCCGCACGACACGATAGGCACAAAGGAGATCACACGCTGGCTCATTGACCACATACCCGAAGGGTTGGTTAACCGTGTCGATGCCGCTGGCAATGTGCATATTGACGCAAGGCTTAGCAAGAGCAACCGCACGTTGTTCGTAGCTCACGTGGATACTGTGCATAGAACGACTGGTCCCAACAAGATACGCAAGACAGACGGTATGTGGTACGCCCATGCAGATGCGCCGCTAGGTGCAGATGACGGTGCGGGTTGTGCCATGCTGATGCATCTGCTGTGCGCTGGTGTGCCTGCCTACTACATATTCACGCAAGGTGAGGAGTGTGGTGGCATCGGTGCTTCCCATGTAGCTGCGAACACACAGTTGCTGCGCCAGTTCGATAGAGCCATTGCGTTCGACAGACGGGGTATTGACAGCGTGATCACGCATCAAGGTGGTAGCCGTTGTTGTTCCGATGTGTTTGCCGATGCACTAGCTGATGCGCTCAATGCCGATATGACGCTGATGTATTTGCCCGATAGTTCCGGTGTATACACGGATACCGCTGAGTTTGTAGATGTCATCCCAGAGTGTACGAATCTGAGCGTGGGTTATTACCACGAGCACTCAGCCAAGGAATCGCTGGATGTACACCACTTACAAACCCTTGCGGATCGATGCTTGCTCATTAACTGGGATGACCTGCCTACTACACGTGACCCGTCTGTGGTGGACAGCCTGTGGTCTAAGTCCTACGACTCTTGGGGTTCGTGGGGTACAGGTATGGGCTTAGCCGCAGGCAAGTCCGATACTAGCTTTGCGCATTACTACGATGAGGAAGCTATGTACCGCAGCGATGTGCGTGATGCCCTGTACGACTCTGAGGCGGGTTATCACGACTTCCTGATTCAGTTGATGTGCGAGTCGGTGTACCCCGAAGACCCTGACATGGTGGTTAGGTTCATCGACACCAGCTTGTTCACGCCTGAGTTAGTCAACGAGGCGTTGGATTGGGTACGCACATATGACCCAGACACGGTGCTTGCGTCATTGTTTGACGCTGTGCATTGCGAGGCTTAATAGAATACCGTGGCCCCTGCGGTTCAGGGGTAAACCTTTATCAACTTAGGAGAGAGAAAATGGCTCATCAAATTAGCATCAACAACGGCGTGGCTCAGTACGCATCCACTAAGGTGGAGTGGCACGGCTTGGGTCAGATCATGGCTGCGGGAGCATCCATAGAAGACTGGCAGAAGCAAGCGGGCATGGACTACCGCATACAACGTAGTGTCATACGCTACGCCACAGAGAGGGACTTGACGCACCCCAGTCAGTTCAAGACAGTCGATGACAAGCACGTCTTGTTTCGCTCAGATACGGGAGCACCGCTAGGTGTGGTCTCAGATGG
>Ga0209085_1000756_pt1 | contig 22608 bp, 28 predicted proteins | sample C_131016_EF_Meta_FD_187310 | JGI IMG/M metagenome (GOLD analysis project Ga0209085, IMG submission 187310) | Freshwater microbial communities from Lake Croche, Canada to study carbon cycling - C_131016_EF_MetaG (SPAdes) (version 2) | ecosystem: Environmental > Aquatic > Freshwater > Lake...
TAGTTGTATATTGGTATGGAGAAGATGGGACTGAAATGTCATTAGAAGAATATATCTCTAAAATGAAATAATGGCTAAGTGTGCATTCTGCAAAAAACAATTCACTCAATTCAATAGCTTAAACAAGGTATGCAGTATCAAGTGTGCTATTGAGTTGGGTAAATTGAAGCCTGCAAAAGTCAATTATAAGAGGGTTAATTCGCAGCTAAAAAGTGAAGCAAAAGAGAAACTTGAAACATACAGCCAAAAGGTAAACAAGGCAAAAGTAATCTTTCAAAAATGGATCAGAGAAAGGGATAAGAACGAACCTTGTATATCATGTGGTACTTTAACAGCAAACGAATGGCACGCTTCACATTTTAAAAAAGCAGAAATCTATAGCGGTGTTATATTCAATGAAATTAACGTTTGGCGTAGTTGCAAAAAGTGCAATGTCTTTCTTAATGGTAACGAATTAAACTATCGTGAAAGACTTGTAAAAAAAATAGGACTTGATCAGGTTATTGCACTTGAAGACTTAGCGAATGAAACACGAACAAAAAAATGGACAATAGAAGAATTACAAACAATTAAAACCAAATACAAAATAAAATGAAAAAACCAAAAACACAAATTGAAGCAATCATCTGCTACTTGATAGCAGGCAACAACATCACATCAATTCAAGCTACTCAAAAGCAATTTGGCTATTGCACCAAATTACCTCAAAGAATTGCAGACATCATCGCACTGGGATTCTCAATCAAAAAAGAAAGAGTTACTAAACTTTCAATCTTTGGCAATAGCTGTTCCTTCATTGAGTATTCTTTGGACTTCAAGAAGACATCTAAAAAGCTAATCAATAGTTACCAATGATAGAAATAACTAACGAAGACAATATGGATTTAATGGCAAGGTATTCTGACAATTATTTTGACTTAGCTATTGTTGACCCTCCTTATGGGATTGATGCTGATGTAAAAAATAGTACTGATAAAATGCAAACTAAAAAATCTAAAGCAAAATCTAAAAAATATGGTTCTCAATTATGGGATTCAGATATTCCTACGAATGAATATTTTAATGAGTTAAATAGAGTATCTAAAAAACAAATTATATGGGGTGCAAATTATTTTGGTTTAGTTGGCGGAATGATATATTGGCATAAAAATGTAACTATGCCTACTTATAGCACAGGAGAACTTGCTTGGGTTAGTTGGTTAAACAAATTAGATTTTGTAAATATATCTTGGCACGGAATGATTCAGCACGATATGAGTAATAAAGAAACTAGAATACATCCAACTCAAAAACCAGTACAACTTTACAAATGGATTTTAGATAAATACGCAAAGCAAGGCGACAAAATACTCGATACTCATTTAGGTAGTGGCAGTATTGCAATAGCTTGCCACGATTATGGATTTGATTTAACAGCTTGCGAATTAGACAAAGAGTATTTTGAAGCAGCAATGAAAAGGCTAAAAGACCACCAAAAACAATTAAAATTAATTTAACCAATGATAGCCAAGATAATCATAACTATAACAGTATGGGAATTATTTGTGAAGAAATATCTCTTAAAATTATTCCATTATTTCATTAAGTAGTAGTTATATTTGCATTGTAGTTCGGTCTCACGTTATAGAACTTAAACTTATTAAATAGCCTATTTATTTGACTTTGGAAGTGAGACCCCAAATGATGATTTATAGGCTTTTTTATTTATGAGCAAACTTAGAAGCATAAACACAGTAATTTGGAGTGATACTTGGTTTGAAACATTAGCAGTAGGGCAAAAATTATTATTCATTTATTTAATTACAAATGAAAAAACTAATATGCTTGGAGTGTATGAAGTTTCAACACGCAAAATCTCATTTGAAACTGGACTTAAAGAAATTGAAATCGAAAAATATTTACTTGACTTTGAGAAATCAAATAAAATAAAGTACAAAGAACATCGAGTTATTATGCTTAATTTCTTAAAACATCAAAATTACAATTTTAATATGATGAAATCTGCAATAGACATTTATAATGATTTGCCATCCTCGTTAAAGATTGAAAACATTAATAAGATTGAAAGGGATAAGGAAGGGTTTGAAACCCTTTGCAAAGGGTTTGGAATGGTTCGGAAAGTAGAAGTAGAAATAGAAGAAGAAATAGAAGAAGAAGATAAAAATGAAAGTGAATTAATTTTAACACATCCACTTCAAAATTATATTATTAGTACTTTAAAAAATGTTTCAAAATTATCCAACCAATTAACTTATGATGAATGCGTAAAACTAATGTCAAGTTATGATAGGGAAAAAATAGGCAATATATTATTGCAGATGGAAAATAAAAAGGATTTGACTAAGAAATACACATCAGTATATTTGACTGCTTCAAGTTGGCTAAAAAAAGATTTTAGCAACAAAGGACAAAATTTGTCCAATGGTCAACCAAGCAAAATGGAATCAATGGTAAATAGCGCAAAAGAGGCTCTTAATATGATACACGATGAACAATAAAATATTCATTATGGCTAAAATGTCATTAAAAGCATAATATAATATATAACGTTCCCACGCTAGAAGCAGTTAGGGGATTTTCGGGACAAAGTGGGTTAAGTACTCTTCCGCCCTAATTGCTTTTAGCGTGTGTTAGGTGTTAGCCATTATCTCTAATTATAAAAATAAATAAACTTAAATTTGTCAAAATAAAAATATGAAAAAACAACAATTTGAAATGTGTCTTGCAGAAGCAAAAGACCAACTAAAACATATTAATTCTTCAATACAAGAAACAAGGTCAAAAATATATTTTCTAATAGGCTTATTTTTTGCCATAATAGGATATTTTTCTGAGGACTTTTTTCTTTTAAAATTTGACACTTTTAAAAGTGTTATATTAATATTTACCATCCCCTTTTTTGTCTTAATATTAGTTTTTTGTAAAGAGTCTATCGTCCCTTTAAAATTAAGGTTTGATGGATTTCGTCCAGATAACTTTAAAAAGGCAATAAAAAAGGATGACGAACAAACACAAGAAAATATTTTATTTACATATCAAGTGTCTATAGATATTAATGGAACTCATTTAACAAAATTGGCAAAAGGGTATAATAGAACTTTTAAAACTTTATTATTATGGCTATTTCTTGTCAGCTGTTTCTGTCTTTATATTTTTATCACTAAAAGTTTCAAAGCTTGAACCGTTGTCTTGTGGTTTAATAGTGGTGTCAACCTTAATAGGCTCTACTGGTGGATTGTTTTTTTCTGTCATAATAGTCTAATTTAATTTTATAAATAATATTTAAATGTTGCTAAATGGTTACACCTAACGTTTTCGGGCTTTGCGTTCGTTTTTTGCCTATCCGAATGTTCAAAGTTAGCAACAATGTTAAAGGCAAAAAATGACGCAAAACCCGTGTTATAGGCAGTAGGGATTTTTAGCAGAATGTTTAATCGAAGCACTAAAGAAAAAAAAGAAAAAATGCGAAGCGAGGGAATTTTAAATACAATTTTTAATGAGGACTGCTTAATTACTATGAGCCGAATTGAAAGCGGAACAGTAGATTTAATTTTGCAAGACCCACCATACGGAACAACAGGCAATGAATGGGATATTATACCTGATTTTGAAGTAATGTGGAAAGAATGGGAAAGGATATTAAAGCCTGATGGAATGGTAATAATGACTGCAAGCCAACCATTTACAAGCAAACTGATTTTGAGCAACGAAAAACTGTTTAAATACTGCTGGGTGTGGAATAAGAAACTTGCAGGAAATGGAATACTTGCAAAAAGGCAACCATTGAAAATACACGAAGATGTGGTGGTATTTGGAAAAGGAACTTGCAGATACAACCCAATAAAACGAAAAGGAGTTTATAGGGCAAAAGGTGGAATAACTGACAAGCACGGAACTTTTAATGGTGCAGGAAGTGAAATAACATTTAATGATGAATACTACCCTGAAAGCATTATTGATTTTTCGGGTGCAGGAATGAGAAGCGATAGAATACACCCAACTGAAAAGCCGATTGATTTAATGCGGTATATGATACAAACATACACGCAGGAAGGAGAAATAGTGTTTGATGGATATATGGGAAGCGGAACGACTGCACACGCCTGTATAACTGAAAAACGCAAATACATAGGAAGCGAAATGAATGAACAATTTTATAAATTATTAAATGAACGACTTGAACGAGAATACTCTCAACCCAAATTGTTTTGAAAAAACAAAAGAAGCGTGGGGCATTTTTTCTTTTTTTTCTTCCACAAATGTTGAAACGAAGAACGTCTGCCCTATTGCCTATAACTTTTGGATATAAGAAATTATATTATAATTTTGTAATTAAAAATGAGTGATATAATTATAATAAGATATACTTTTGAACCATACTTTAGTGGCTATTATGAAGATGGCAATTGGTTTAATAAAGATGGCAAAAAAATAAACAAACGTAGTTACAATGGCTGCATTTGTGTTCAAGATGGGCAGCGCAGATATGGAATGAAAAAATTAAAAACATTTGCAAAAAAAATAGAAACAACAAAAACCAAATTACCATTTTAAAATGAAAACAAACGACAACCACTACTTAATTGCACTCAAATCAAAACTAATAGTTGATATGCAGCAACAAGAACTTAAAGACCGAGTAATAAAAGTACTTGCAAAGACTTACATTGATTGCGGAAAGGTAATTGAATCTAAGGAACTAATCAGCCTATCAAATGGAGTTATAAACGAAATCAAGCGATATTTTATTAACTTAAAGATTGATGAACTTGATTTATGCTTCCAAAATGGTGTAAGAAAAGTTTATGGCGAATACTTTGGTTTAAACATCGTAACTTTTCACCAATGGATTAAGTCTTTTATGGCTGAAGAAAAGCGATTAGAAGCTATTAAAATACGTTCTACACCAAGAATTGAACCTATTAAGGAATATACCGATGAAGATAAGTTAAGAATTAGGGATGAATTTATGAGTTATGCAAAGTCTCTTTATTTAAAAACTGGTCATTTTGGACTTTATGAACCAAGCATAGGCGATATTTACAAGATTTTAGTTGATACAAATCAGGTAAGTAATATTGAGTTCACCGCTAATATGCAGGAGGCTTATGAGATTGTATTGGAAGACTTTGAAATGCAGTCTAAAACGAATGATTTATTATTGCGAAGAAAACTAAGGGCAAAGATTGAAACGCTCACAATGGAATCAAAAGAAGTGATTAATATGGCAAAACAAATAACAATAAAAGACTTATGGAATCAGTAAAAGAAACAGCAGTAGAATGGTTAATTGACCAGGTAGTAAATCTCGATTGGAAAAATCTGCAAGGCGAGGAAAAGATTAAAATTTTTAAACAAGCCAAAGAAATGGAGAAGCAACAGATAATGAAAGCTGTTGATGATGGATTTGAAGAAGGTTCTAAATTTCCTGAAGATATTAATTTATATGATGCAGAAGAATACTTTAACGAAACATACGGAGGTAACAAATGACAATAAAATATTAATTTTTATGATTTTTATTAATTATTTTTGCATCAATGGAAAGAGAAGATGAAATATTTGCATTATTAAACCCTGATGAATGAAACCCGATAGGCTGCATTTGGTTGATGTTATAGTAAGCGACAAGTCATTCAAAGAAATGTGCTATAAGATTAATATTCATTATGCTGAAGACATCTACCAAGAAACTATCTGCGAAATTCTAACTATATCAGATGAACGATTACCCGACCTTAACTATTTAAAGTTTTGGTTTTACCGAGTAGCTTTCAATGTAATGTCAAGAAATGGCAAGTTAGGAAAGATAGTTCTAAGGGAGTTAATCGAGTTCGACATCTATACACCAAGTGAACTAAGCAAAGAAATAATGACTAAGGAAGCGGAGCAGTTTATGCTTTCCTTAAACGAATTTGAAAATCGGATTATATTATTATATAATCAGTTCGGGGATATGAAGAAAGTCCAAAGGCTAACAGGCATTAGTTATTCAGCATTGAGGGCAGTCAAAGAAAAAATTAAACAAAAAGCGAAACAGATATGATTAAACTACTAATAGTTATACCAAGTTACCCAAAGATTAGCGGAGTTGATTATCATAGGTTATGGATGCCTCACAATGTGATGTCAGACCTTTTCAAAGATGAGATTGAGATAAGCCTAATAAATGAAGTAGACAGTGCAACAGATGAGTTCTTAAAGGACTTTGACTTAGTTGTTATGAATAGGTTTGCATCAAAGACAAACGAACCGCAGGCACTAATTGATAAACTAAAAAGAGTTGGTTTACCTTATGTGATTGATTTGGATGATGATTATATCCTTCCAAAAAATCATATCTTATACTATGCAGCAAAGGATGGCAACCATACCGAACAAATTAGTTTAGCAGTAAAGAATGCAACCGCATGCACAACTACTCATGAATTATTGGCGAATACACTCACTAAGGAATTAGGGCAAAAAAATATTTACATAGTACCTAATGGAATTTATCCAGAGGGACATTTTGAATTAAGAGAACCACAATTCAATGGTAAATTAAACTTTGGTTGGAGTGGGTCAATCACTCACTTAGAAGATGTAATTTTAATGCACGATAGTTTATATTCGTTATACACGGCAGAAGATTACAAAGATAAGTTTAAAGTTGTTTATGGTGGTTTTGCAAGTCAATCAGATACAAGTCAAGCTATATTAAGTGTATTGAGCGCAAGGGGTAAGGCAAATGAATCTCAATTTGGAATCTTCAAAGAAACTGGAGTAAAGGAATATGGAAACTTTTATGACTTGATAAACGTATCACTTATACCACTTCGGAACAATCGTTTTAATAACAACAAGTCAAACTTAAAACTATTGGAGTCAGGATTTAAGATGAAAGCAGTAATATGCAGCGATGTTTACCCTTATTCGCCCGACTTAAAACATGGGGTTAATTGCCTAAAAGTTAAACATAAAAACGATTGGTATAAGTACATGACTAAACTAATAGATAATCCGAACCTTGTTGAAGATTTGAGGGCGCAATTATATATTGATATGCAACGCTACCACATGACTAATGTAGCAACTGAAAGATTTGAAGCATACAAACAAATTTTAAATAAATAATATGATAACACTTTTAGGATTACCTTTTTTATGGATTAGTTTTTTTACCGCAGGTAGTTTACCAAGTTGGTTAGACTTCAAACCTTTTAACTGCATTGTATGCCTTTCTTTTTGGAGTACATTATTTGGAGTACTATTTTTTATATTTGTACCGATAACGCAACCTATTCTTATTGGATTAGGGTATGGTGGATTTGCAAGCTACTTAGCTATATTGATGAAAAGACTTTTAATTAAATTATACTGATGAAAACCTTTGATGAAATTTACAGCGAGATAATTTTTAAGGATGAGACGATTCGTTTTTCATTGCGTGAACTTTTGCACGTATTTCAAACCGAGAATAGTTGGATAGGTCAAACAAACCAACTGCTTCAATTAAAAGAATTTCAACACGAATTAACGGGAATAAGACCAGGCGGTTGTAGTGGATGTAATATTGAAGTACTAATGAACATGATAAGGTGGGTTAATAAATATGAATCAGATAAGGCAGCGCAAGAAATAAAAGCAAAGAAAAAAAAATGATAAGCGATAAAGAATTTTTAGAAGAAGAATTGAAAATGGGAATTGACCCATTCAATCAAGACTTCATTAACCTATGCAACGCAACCGCAAACGCAATAGAACAAGAAATAACATTTAAAAATGTATTGGATTATGGTGCAGGTGTAGGGGCTTATGCTGATGCTTTCCATAAGAAAGGTTATGAGGTGTCAGCCTTTGAATATTTTGAGGCACACCGCAACTATTTAGCGGATAAAATGCCACATATCAAAGTAGTACCCAAACCGATTACAACTGACTTAATGCTATTTATTGAGGTGTCGGAACACATGACCGATAAGCAGATTACATCTCTATTTAAAAAGATTAAACCTAGTCATATTCTATTTAGTTCAACACCTAATATAACCGATAGGGATAAAGATTGGGGACATATCAACATAAAGACACATGATGAATGGAACGCCACCTTTGAGAAATTAGGCTATGAATTTATAAAAGACCTAACATTGCCAACAACTTGGAGTAAATTATACAAACTGAAATAAAATGGGAAAGAGTAAATACATTGAAACACCCGAAAAGATGTGGGAATACTTTGAAGCATATCGCCAAAAAGTAAAAAGTAACCCTATTTTAGTTCAAGACTTTGTCGGAAAGGATGGTGATGAGGTAAACAGAAAGAAAGAAAGACCATTGACATTGGAAGGTTTTGAAGTATGGTGCTTTGAAAACAATATTATAAGCGATTTAAGCGACTATTTTGAAAATAAGCAAGAAAGATACACAGACTATGTCCCTATCTGTCGCACGATACGCAAAATGATTAGAAACGACCAAATTGAAGGAGGTATGAGTGGAATCTACAACCCAAGCATAACACAGCGTTTAAATGGTTTGACAGATAAGAGTGAAGTAAGGCATATTGAGCAGCCACTTTTTCCCGAGTAAACAGCAACTAAAATAAATTTAGTAAGCCAAAACAAAGGTTTTGATTTAAAATACCACCATTCACATAAATAATGTTTAAACGTACAACCGCAATAAATAGATTATTGAAGTTAACTGCCCGAAAGAAGATTATACAAGGCGGAACAAGTGCAGGCAAAACATTTGGAATCTTACCCATCCTAATTGACAGGGCAAGCAAAACACCACATCTTGAAATATCAGTAGTTTCTGAAACCATCCCACATCTTCGCAGGGGTGCAATGAAAGACTTTTTAAAAATAATGGAGTGGACTGGTCGTTATTCCGATTTGAATTGGAATCGCTCACTACTTACCTATCGTTTTGCAAATGGTTCATACATCGAGTTTTTTTCAGCCGAAATGGAAAGCAAGTTAAGAGGTGCAAGAAGAAACATCCTATACATTAACGAAGCGAATAATATAACCTTTGAATCTTATCATCAATTAGCAGTCCGAACAAGTGGCGAAATATGGTTAGACTTTAACCCTACCAATGAATTTTGGGCGCATACCGAATTGATGAATGATCAAGACACTGAACACATCATATTGACTTATAAAGATAATGAAGCACTACCCGAAACAATTATACACGACATTGAAGCAGCCGAACTAAAAGCTAAAACCTCAACTTATTGGGCGAATTGGTGGCAAGTTTATGGACTTGGGCAAGTAGGAAGCCTGCAAGATGTTATCTTTGACCAGTGGAAACAGATTGACACCATCCCAGAGAAAGCCGACTTAGTAGGTCATGGAATGGATTTTGGATTTACGAATGACCCAAGCACACTTGTAGCGATTTACAAGTACGAAGGCAAACTAATCATTGATGAATTACTATACCGAACTAATATGACAAATAACGACTTAGGTAACTTTCTTAAGTCCATCCAATTTGGGCGCAAGGAGTTAATCTGTGATAGTGCCGAACCTAAGTCAATCGAAGAGTTAAGGCTGCAAGGTTTCAATGTTAGACCTGCGGTTAAAGGTCCTGATAGTATCAAGATAGGAATTGACATATTAAAGAGATATGAGATACAAGTTACAAAGAACTCAACTAATCTAATCAAAGAGTTAAGGGGCTACACATGGGAGAAAGATAATGAGGGCAAACTAACAGGCAAACCAATAGATAGTCTAAACCATTGCGTTGACCCTATGAGATATGTAGCACTCTTAAAATTAAATAACCGACCAAGTGGCAAATATTCAACAATTTCAATTTAAACTTATATTTATAAATAATGATAGGCAATTACAACCAACTAACGATTAAGCAATTTTTAAAAATCAAACTAATTAGCGAACTTGAACAAGACTCTTTGCATAGAAAGGTTTTGATATTAAGCGAAATTAGTGGTGTTTCAGTTGATGAAATCGAAAGTATGCCAATAGGCGAAATGATTGATGCACTAAAAGGACTTGATAAGATTGAGAACCTGCAAGCGGATGAAAAGATTAAGTTAAAATTCAAAGTAGGTGGTAGAAAGTTTATCGTTAAGTGGAAAGAGCAAGAATTAACAAGTGAGCAATTCATCGATGTTAGTCACTTTTGCAAAGAGCCTGAAAAGATATTGACTAATATACATAATATACTTGCTTCGGTATGTGTGGAACGTAATTGGTATGGTAAGGAGTTAGGATATAAAGGCGATAACCACAAAGAGATTGCAGATCTATTCTATAATGAGATGAAAATATCGACTGCATATCCTATCATGCTTTTTTTTTGCAAATACTACGAGGCATTGCAGCGAAATATCCTAACCTTTTTGGAATCGGAAGCGATGAAAGCGATGGACAGCACGAAGGACCTGATGGAGAAATTCAAACTTTTAGAACAAAGTGGGGATGGATTGCAAGCATAAATGATATATGCAAAGATGACCGAACAAAATGGGATTATTTTTTTAGGATGAATGTAATTGAGTTTCTAAACACAATGACATTTTATAAAGATAAAAGCGAACACGAAAAAGAAATATGGACAAGGCAGCAGCAGCAGCATTAGGAGCAAGGTTTGGAGAGTCAATTAAAGACTATACAAAAGCAAGTGAGAATATCATTGAGGCTATTGTTATCGACCATTGCAACGAAGGTATAAAGTTGATGTCTAAACAGATAAAATCAAAGGCAAGGACAGGGCAAGCTAGTACATTAGCAGCAAGTATGAGTAATGTTCCTATTCAAGTAAGTGCAACTAAGTTTCAAGTCAATACAATTAGCACCGAGTATTATGCTGACTTTGTAGACAAGGGAGTGAAAGGAGTTAGAAACAAAGGAAAAGCACCAAGCAGCCCTTATAGTTTTAAGAACTTAGGAACATCAAAGGCAATGATTGAATCGTTTAAGGATTACATTGCAAGAACAGGCAGCAAGTCAATGAATAAAAAAACATTGATACGCAAAAACAAGAAAAAACAATCAGACCTAATAACTAAGGAAGCTAAACAAATGGCAGTTGCAACTAAAATAGGAGGTATTAAACCAATGAATTTTATAAGCAAAGCAGACAATCCACAAAGAACAAAACAACTTGCTCGAAACTTAGCAGCGGCATTAGGCAAGGCAATGGCAAAGAATATAAAAATATCAATCAATGGCAATTAACATCATATCAAACCCTAACAGCGTAGTAAGTGCATTTAATCAAATGGCATTTAATGTTAGTTCAACTCAAGCAGGGCAAAGCAATTTTAATTTTATAGCCGATGTATATGTGAGTGGAATTACTAACGCAGTAAGTAGAATCGCAATACCAAAACATCCAAGTGTGAATACTTGTTTGATTGATACAAGTCCGATATTGAAGAACTATGTTAAAAATGATTTCTTCAATGTAAATAGTTCTTATATATATTGTGAGCCTAACTTAAATAGTAGGGTAAAATATTATGTTCAATATGGGGAGTTATACGATGTTAGTGGAGTGCCTACTATTTATGATAACCTTAGAAGATTCCCGACATCAGGAAGTAACACCGCAGTAAATTCGATATTTGGATTTGAGCAATTCAACACTAATGTTTGGAATAATTATGATGTAAGCGGATTTGGTTTCTTAACCAATATTCCCGAAAGAATAACAATCGAACAAGGTCAAGAATTGAGATTGAGTTTTTACGACCCAAGCAATTTGATAAGATTTTTATATGTTGATGGTGTGTATGAAGACTATATTTTGCCAAATAAAGTAAGTGGAGAATTCTTATATAACGTAAATATAAAAAACGTACTTGGTACGGGTGCACCTTATCAAACCATAGGAACTCATACAATAACACTTGCTAATAGTTTTGTCGCAGCGGTTAAAACCATAACGATTGAGATAGTTGCAAAGTGTTCTAAGTTTGATACAATACGTTTACATTGGTTAAATAACTTAGGGGGATGGGATAGTTACAACTTCACAAAACAATCCATTAAAGCAATGGATATTGAACGCAAGCAGTTTAAGAAAATGATGTCAATCGGGTATTCAAAGAGTGACAGATTAAAGACTAACTACAACACAACCATAATAGACAAGTTACAAATAAATTCGGATTGGATAAGCGATGACATGGCTGATTGGTTTCAAGGATTGCTTACAAGTCCGATAGTCTATTTAGAAAGAGGTCCGAATGACTTCGTTTCAATTAACATAACCAACTCATCATACCTCATTCAAGAATATTTGAATGGTCGCAAAATTCACAACTTGCAGTTAGATATTGAATACTCATACAACCGTTATAGTCAATCATTATAATGCAGAAAACAGAACTAAAAATATACGCAGATAGTAAGTATTTCAATGTGGACTTATTCGACAATGAGCCTATTGAACTAACTAAGTCTATAATTGAATTGACAGAACCTGAACAAAGGAAGTCAGACTATACAAAGACAATCAACATACCAGGAACTGCAAACAATAATTCAATCTTCTCAAACATATTTGATGTCAATCACTCAATATTGAATGGAGACAATGCTAACTTTTATGTAGACTTTGACCCACGCAAGAAAGCTAATTGTATTTTATATCGTGAGGAGATTCCGCAGTTAAGAGGCTATCTACAAATGACCTCAATTAATATACTTGATGAGCAAAACATCACTTATGAATTAGTGGTTTATGGTAGGGTTGCTAACTTGTTTCAAGATGTTGGGGATAGGTTATTGACCGATTACGATTTCAGCGAATACACTCACTTATGGAACGAAACTAACGTACGAAACTCAATCAATACTTCAATTATTATAAATGGTGTTACCGCTTTATTCCAATTAGGCAGGGGTTATGTTTACCCATTAATTGATTATGGATTTGACAATAACAAGCAACAGACTTATAATGTAGATCAATTATACCCTGCAATTTATGTGAAGACTATTTTAGACAAGATTTTAAAAACACATGGTTATAGATACGAAAGCACAATCCAATCAAATAACTTTTTAAATTCAACAGACTTTAAGCGGTTGATAATCCCTGCAAGTGGAGTTCCAAGATTAACAGACGCTCAAATAATAGATAAAACATTTGTAGTTGATAGAACAAGCGATGACAATTTAGGCGCAGCAACTAATAATGCAGTTAAATTAATATTTAACAATACAGCGCAAGATACAGACCCTGCAGGAGTAGCAGTTGACCATTCATCATGGGTAGTACCTGCTAATAGTGGTGGTACTTATAATCTTGTATTAAAGTTATTCTTTAATATTGAGTTAAATATTATTGTTCCTTTATCTTCTGGAGAAAATGTTGAATTTGTAATTAATATTTATATTGAAACTACAAGTGGAAGGCTTTTAAATCCAGGCGGAACTTCTCAAATTATAGATATGGATGTAAATAATAGAAGTCAAGATTTAAGTTGTATATTTCAAACTGATAATAGGTTGCTTTATGATGGTGAAGAAATTTTAGTTAAATGGCAAATTACAAACGTAAGAGTTAGATATCCAAATGGGAAAGCATGGTATACGCCATCTGTATTAAATATCATAATTAAAACAGGAACACAATTTTACGACATACCAAAACCTGAACTATCTGAATTTTCTTATGTAAATCCGACAAGCGCACTTCCTGAATTAAAGGCTAAGGACTTTTTAACTGCATTGATTAAAATGTTCAATCTTTACATTGAGCCAAATCAACTTGATGATAGGTTGTTAGCGATTGAGCCTCGAGATATTTATTATAATAGTAATGTAGTAGACATAACTAATAACTTAGATGTGAGCAAAGACTTCATTCAAAAACCTATGGGCGCATTAGATTTCAAAAGACTTGAATTTAGCTATGCTATGGATGATGACTATTGGAACAAAGACTACACAGACAAGTATAATTATAATCATGGATTTAAGAGGTTAGAAGTAGCAAATGATTTTTTAGTAGAGACAAAAAAGATTGAATTACCATTCGCACCAACACCATTAGCGAAGCCTACAACCGATAGGATTATACCACAGATAGTGTGGTGGAAAGACCAGAACTTTGGTGGTGTTAGAGTAAACAAAACAGCAAAACCAAGAATATTATATTATGGTGGATTGAAATATACAGGAAAACCATTGACTATTCACTCAAATGGAACACCACCAACAAACACACAATATTCAAGCTATGGTTATGCAGGCCACGTTGATGACCCTGTAAATCCTAACTATGATTTGAATTGGGCGACATCGCAAGAAATTCAATACACTATTGGAGGGCTAACACCGATTACGATAAACAACCTTTATAAACGATACTGGGAGAAAAATATCAAAGAGATAACTGATAAGGACAGCAAGATAATCGAGTGTTATATGTACTTTAATAATGTCGAATTGCAGAATTTATCATTCAGAAACCTTTATAAAATAGACCGACAATATTATAGACTTTACAAAGTCGAAACCGACTTGAATAGTAATGAGCCTGCAAGATGTCAGTTCTTAAAATTAAAGAATATCAATGTTCCATTAGCAGACCAAGTATTAATCAATGGTGGTTCTCAAACGATAACAGGCGAAAGATACACACCGATAATCAGTCAAACACCAAATAGGATTGATGTAATAAATCAAAGAGAGAATTTTAACGTAGAGATTGAAAGCGCAATGGGCATAACAGATTATAGGATTGAGCCTAAATCGCAATTCATAAAAGTAGATAATGATGTTTACTTACCACCTGCTAATGCTTCATTTGATTATGATAATAACAAATCAATAGAGATTAAAATTTACAATAATCATAGCGGTAATATTAGAGTTTACACAGCAGTAGATTCGCACAACGTAGCGAGGAAAACAGGAATCATATTTTATTCAGATGGAACAAATTGGTATCATTTATAAGTCATGGCAGAAGAAAAAGTAATAATAGAAACAGAGGTTAAACTCGGTAATTCGACTAACTCAGTAAAGAGTTTAAAAGCAGAGTTAAGACAAGTTACAAATGAACTTGCAAACCTTGAAGAAGGTAGTGCAGCATTTGTACAAGCAGCACAAAGAGCAGGTGCATTAAAAGACCAAATCGGAGATATAAAAGATACAGTTAATGCCTTTAATCCTGAAAAGAAATTTCAAGCTATAGCAGATAGTGTAGGAATAGCAGCAAATGGATTTTCAGCAATGCAAGGTGCAATGGCTTTGTTTGGCAGTGAAAGTGAAGACCTTAACAAAGTAATTGCTAAAACGCAAGGCGCAATAGCATTAGCAACAGGATTGAATGGTTTATTGGGAATGGGTGATGCTTTCAAGAATTTATCACTTGTTATTAAATCGCAAGTCGTTTCTGCATTTGCAACATTAAAATCTTCATTAATAAGTACTGGCATAGGGGCATTAGTTGTAACTATTGGTTTAGCAATAAATGAAATAATAAAATACAATGAAGCAATAGATGAGGAATCTAATAAACAAAAAAAGTTAAATGATGAATTAGAAAAATCTAAAAATCTAATGGAGAAAGTTGCAGATGCGAGTGAAAAAAAACGCAATGCACAAAAAGGTGGACTTGATGATTTAAAAAGAGAATTAGAATTACTTACAGCTAAAGGAGCGAGTGAAAAAGATATTTTTGAAAAAAATCAAGAAATAACAAGACAAGAATTACAAAATTTAAAAACAAAAAAATATTCAGGATTAGAAGTTAGTAAAGAAATAGCAGACAAAGAAAATCAATTAAAAGTTAATGAACTTGCCTTTAATAAAAAGATGCAAGACCAAGCTATTGAAGACCAAAAAAAGAAAGAAGATAAAGCAAAAAAGAAAAAAGAAGAGGCTAAATCTGATTTTGAATTTTATGAAAATTTAACTAAGCAAGAAGAAAAGAAAAAGTTAGCAAGACAAAATGAATATGACAAACAAGTAGAAGATAATAGACAATATAATTACGAACAAAAATTATTAGATATTGAAGATGAAAAGAAATTAAATCAAGAGGTTGCAAAAGACACAACAAAAACCGCAGAGGAAAGATATGCAGCATTAGCCAAATTAGCTAAAGATGGAGTTATAACGGAAAAGGAAGCAAGCGATGCAAAAATAGCAATCGCACAAGCGGAACAAGATGCTAAATTAGCTTTAATAGGTGCTTATGGACAGACACTAAACCAAGTTGCAGAATTATTAGGTAAGAATACAGAGGAAGGAAAGGCAGTTGCAATCGCAGCAACAACGATTGATACTTTTGTTGCAGCATTTAGAGCATATAAAGAAGGTTTGAAAATAGACCCCACAGGAACATTCTCAATAATAGCAGCAGCAGCAGCAACAGCAACAGGATTAAAAGCAATTCAAGGTATCATCAATACACCAATACCAGGCAAAGGTGGTGGAGGTGGTGGCGGTGGTTCAATGCCAAGTATGCCAGCAGCACCTGCAATGAGACCAACAGGATTCTCGACAGGGCAACCAAGTCAAACACCTCCAAAAGTAGAACCACAAAAAGTATTTGTAGTGGAAAGCGATATAACGAACTCACAAAACAAAGTAGCGAGAATTCAAAGCAAAGCAACTATTCAATAATTTAATATTTAAAAGAGTATGGCAATAGATAAGAGAATACCCATTTATAGATTTGTAGTTGGTGAGGATGATGAAGCAGGAGTTACCGCAGTTGCATTAGTTGATAATCCTGCAATCGAGATGAATTGGCAAGCATTCGCAGCAAGTAAAATATCATTTGATTTCGATGACACACTTTCAACTTTAAGAGGTCAAGAATTAGCACAGCAATTAATTGATAAGGGTGCAATAATCTATGTTATATCTGCACGCCAAGATGTGCAAGGTATGCTTAAAACTGCAAAAGACTTAGGCATTCCTGAATCAAGATTATTCGCAACAGGAAGCAATAAGGCAAAGATTGAAAAGGTTAAATCATTAGGCATAACAAAGCATTACGATAATAACGCTGATGTCATTAAAGAATTAGGCAGCATAGGTAGCAAGTTCGTAATGGATAAAATCACTTGTTCTAATTGTGGGCATACTTGGATGGTTGCCGATGGTGGCGAAGACCCTTATAAGTGCAATATGTGCGGAATGGAAAATCAATTTATTGTTGAGCTAAAACAGATTGACCAAAAGATGAGCAAGTTTTCATCTAATAAAGAAAAGAAAATAATAAGCGGTGCATTGATGGTGGCAGATTTACCAATATATCGCAAAGATGAACAAGGCGAATATTATGGATTATTTACAGCCGAAGACATTTACAATATCCGAAACAAGTTCTTTAAAAATAATAATACCAAATCGGTTAATGAAATGCACGACCCAAACAAGATGGTTGAAGGAGTGTATATGATTGAATCATTTATTATAGATAGTAAAAGAGGAATAAATGCACCTGATGGGTTGAAGCTAACAGATGGTTCATGGTTTGGTAGCTATAAAGTAGACAATGAAGATATATGGAACTACTTTATAAAGTCAGGCGAGTTCAAAGGATTTAGTGTTGAGGGTGTATTTAAGACCACTAAGATTGATGCTAAGCCACTATCTATAATAAAGCAAGCTATTGACATCATAAAGCAAATTGAAGACTAAAAAAGCAACGTAAAAACAAATTAATATTTAATAATAAAAAGAACATGACACCGAAAGAAGCATTAACAAAATTAACAATGTTATTCAGTAAAGAAATGGCAGCACAACAAGCTAAATTAGCTGATGGAACTATTATCTCATGGGAAGGCGAATTGAAAGAAGGCGCAGCGATTATGGTAGTTGATGAATCAGGCAATATGACACCTGCACCCGATGCAACTCACACATTAGAAGATGGAACAGAAGTTTACACAGTTGGCGGTTTAGTAACTGCAATCGAAAAACCAAGCGAAGATACAGGTCCTTTAGAAATGTCAAGCGAATTTGAGCAAATCTTCACTAAGCACATCGAACAATTTAGCGGTGTAATTGGTAGAGTTGAAGCATTAGAAAATTCATTTGCAGAATTAAGCAAAGTAATTGCAGATTCAAAGGTAGATGTTGAAAGCAAGTTTAGCAAAGTAGTTGAATTAGTTGGAGAGATTGCAACTGAACCAAGTGTTAGCACACCTGCACCAAAAAACTTATTATTCAAAAAAGACAAACCTGCAAAATCTGCAGTTGAGTTATTCATGGAATTTAAAAAATCACAAAATAAATAAAAAAAAATTATGGCATTTTCATTTAGCAATTTATCAGATTACACCAAGACCAATGAGCAGATGCTTATTGTTAAGTCTTTCTTCACTCCAAAGACTGCAACTTATATGCAGAAATTAACAGGAGTGAAATTCGCAATGCAAGTACCTTCATTAACCGATGATTTCTATTGGAAAAATGGTGGAACTTGTGGACTTTTAGACGCATCAGGTAACACTACAATTTCATCAAGAAATTTAACGGTTGCACCTATCAAGATTGAAAAATCTTGGTGTATTGCAGACTTAGAAAAGAAGTACACACAATTGATGTTATCACCAGGTTCACAATATGAATCATTACCAGGCGGAATTGATGAAGCATTTATGAACTTCATTATGGGCGCACAAGGTGAGAAAGTAGAAATCGCATTATGGCAGTCAGTATCGGGCGGTGGTTCAAGCGACTATACATCTAAATTTGATGGTTTAATTCAAATCATTGGAGCAGCTACAGGAGTTATAAGTGCAAATGCAAGTGCATACATTACACCAGTAACAGCAGTAACCTCATCAAATATTATTTCAGTATTACAAGCTACATATCAAGCTATTCCCGCTGCAATTTTAGACAAAGAAGATTTAAAAATATTCATAGGTCAAGATTGGTCAAGATTGTATCAAAGTGCATTAGTTAATTCAAATGCAGCATACAATGTAAACAACTACATTAATACAGATGCAACAGGTGAGTATTATTTATTGGGAACAAACGTAAAGATTGTACCAGTACCAGGATTAAATTCAACTAATAAAGCATACGCATTGAGAACAGGAAATATGTTCATGGGTGTAGACTTAGAAAATGAAGAAGAAGAAATGAAGATGTGGTATTCTCAAGACTATGATTCAGTATTCATGAGAATGAAGTTTAAGTTAGGAACTCAAATTTCACAACCTACAGAAATAGTAAAATTCATCGTATAATTTAAGGGGGTTAATAGCCCCTTTTTAAACTTAAAAGGAGAAAACAAAATATGCCATGTGCAATAGTTAGTTCATACGCCTTAGACTGCAAAGACGCAGTTGGAGGTATCAAAAATATTTACATCACAGAACTTGCAAATGTTACAGCGGTAACAGAGAATGCAAGCGGATTTGTAACAGCAATCACAAAAGCAGGTGGAACAAAGTTTTATAAATATGCTTTGCTTCCAAGAGCCAAAAACGATTTCAGTCAAAACATAATGGCTGATGCAGCATTGGGAACGGTTGCTTATGAGCAAACCATAAATACTAATTTTACTAAATTAGCTTATGTAACTCAATTTCAATTACAGACTTTGATTGCTAACAGATGTTCAGTTATTGTAGAAACAAAATCGGGTCAATACTTCTTGTTTGGAAAAGAGAATGGTGTTGAAGTAACCGCAGGTAGTGCAGCAAGTGGAGCAGCAATGAATGAGTTTAATGGATATATCTTGACCTTTACAGGAATGGAGAAAGCATTAGCAAACGAAGTTAGTTCGAGTATTATCGCAGGATTATTGACATGAATCGGATCTAGTGGTGGTGGAGGTGGAGGTGGCAATGAACAAATTGGTGGTGGTGGAATTGGTGGTGGAGTAGTGACACCTTAAGTAAAAAAAATATTGTTTTATGTATTATTTAAAAGCCACTCTTAATCGGAGTGGTTTTTTTTTAGCAAAATTTTCAAAGACTTATATATATAAGTATATGTTAAGAGTTGAACAAAATACAATCCAAAATATAATTCTTACTTTAACCGAAAACAAGGTTGATAAAAGGGAGTATTATTTAATGGAATGTACAAACCAAGTTACAAATGATATTGCATATAGTATTTTATCTAATGATTTAAGCGCATATCCTGAAAGATATAATGAGTTTGAGTTTACAGTATCACAATCCTTTGTTGATGGCAAAGACAATAACATTAACTTACTCTATTCAGGATTTTATACTTATGTTGTATTTGAAACATCAATGACTTTAAATGACTTTGTAAGTATCGCAAATGCAGCACAAGCAGTCGGTTTTATTATAGGGGAATTAGAAACAGGATTATTATGGCTTAAACCAACTGCTCAAAACAATACAGAATATAATCCAGCCGATTCAACTACCTTTGTTTACACACCACAATAAATGACAGATAAAAAAGAATATAATCCAAGTGTAATGGTGCTTAAATTTACGAATGATAAAGTGCCTGCATTTGTTGAGCCTAAGTCTTCGCAAAGATTGAAGTATGTTAAGTATGGAGAGAACAATAACTACCCAAACTTTTTATTAACTTTATTCAATAGAAGTGCAAAGCATAACGCAATTTTAACAAGCAAGCAGCAATACATAACAGGTCAAGGTTGGATGTTTGATGAATTAGGAATGCAAGGCGAAGAAGTAGTGGCATTGAAAGCGTTTATAGACAATCCTAATCCTTACGAAACATTAAAAGACTTATTAAATAAAACAGATTTAGATAATGAGATATTTGGAGGTTGTTACCTTAAAATTGTAAGCGACAAAAAGGGTGGAATTTCAGAAATTTATCACGTTAATTATTGTGATGTAAGAAGCACAGAAGATAACAGCGAATTTTATATAAGCGATAAATGGTTAAATAGTGAAGGTGGCGAAAATACTAACATCAAAGAAGATGAATATAAGACCTTGCCACCATTCGACCCAAGTTTAAAAAAGCTACCGAGTGAAAGTATCTATTATTACAAATCGTATCGACCTAACATCAATACTTATACACTACCCGAGTATATTGGTGCAATTCCTGCAATTATTACTGATGCTGAAATAGCAAATTTTCACAGAGCCGAAATTCAAAATAGTTTCAAGGGTTCTAAAATGATTGTATTCAAGAATGGTGTCCCTTCAGACGAGGAAATGAAGTCAACTGAACGCAAGTTAAAAGCTAAGTTCACACCAACTGACAATGCAGGGAGTATAGTAATTGATTTTGTAGATGACCCGCAAAGAGTACCCGAAATATTAGACCTTGCATCAGGAGATTTTGATAAGAAATATCAAGCATTAAACGATACTATTCAACAAGAGATATTTGTAGGACATAAGATTACATCACCAATGTTATTTGGAGTCAGAGTAGAGGGTCAATTAGGTGGGCGAAATGAAATGGTTGATGCTTACAATTTATTCGCTAACACTTACGTTAATCCAAAACAAAGAATACAAGAAGAAATTTATAACCTATTCGCACCGGTAAAGGGAAAGCTAAAAATAAAAGCATTAGAACCAATCATGCCAAGTTTTAGCGAGCAAACTTTAATGACAATTCTAACAAAGGATGAAATGAGGGAAATCATAGGTAGAAAACCATTAGACATTCAAACTAATGTAAATTCAACCATTAGCGATGCTTTAAATTCGTTAAGTCCATTAGTTGCAAATAAGGTATTATCTTCATTAAGTCAAGATGAAATAAGAGGCATTGTAAACAAACCACCATTAGCAGCCGATGCAGTTCTACCAACAGATACAACAGCGCAATTCTCAAAGTGTTCACATGATGAAATAGCAGATGATGATTTGGACTTTAGTATATTCTCAAAGTATGGTGAACCTATCGAGAATTTTGTAAGCATTAAGCATAAGAAATTCATATTTAGCACGCAGCAATTCGCATTGAGCAAACAAGATAATGGGGTATTAGATTTAATTCAGAAAACACCTAATATCACCATTGAAGAACTAACCAAGATTTTAAAGACAGATAAGACCTCAATCATTGAAAGTTTGACAGCATTAGGGGATGAAGGTTTAATTGATTTAGATAGTCAAGGCAAAATAAGTTTAACAAGGTCAGGAACAAATAAAGTAGTGCCAAGTTTTGAAGAGTTATATATCCGTTATAGATACGTTTTAAGACCTGATGCACCTGCATTAGTTAAAGGTGGGTCAAGTAGACCTTTTTGTGAAGCAATGATGGCAAATCCTCGTTATTTTTCAAAGGATGACATTGATAAAATTGGTCAAGAATTAGGGGCGATTTATGGAATACCTAACTATGATGCTTTTCGTAGAAGGGGTGGATGGTATCACGACCCGAAACAAGATGTAAATTTACCTTTTTGTAGACATATTTGGTCACAAGAATTAGTTAAGAAAATAAGATAATGGCAAAGGCGATATTTTTAAGTGAAGCAACATTAAAGCAAGAATCAATCTTGCAAGATAATGTAGATATGAAGGTAGTAACACCGACTATAATTGATGTGCAATCATTTTATATTTTACCGATATTAGGAACAGCATTATACAATGATTTTGTAAGTAAAATTATAGCAGGAACATTGAGTAATTCATACAAATTATTACTCGATACTTACATTACA
>Ga0209085_1000758_pt1 | contig 22556 bp, 18 predicted proteins | sample C_131016_EF_Meta_FD_187310 | JGI IMG/M metagenome (GOLD analysis project Ga0209085, IMG submission 187310) | Freshwater microbial communities from Lake Croche, Canada to study carbon cycling - C_131016_EF_MetaG (SPAdes) (version 2) | ecosystem: Environmental > Aquatic > Freshwater > Lake...
AAAGGCCAGCACGGTCTCCACCGGCGGGCCGGCCTCCAGCAGCAGCCGCAACAGCCCCGGCGTATCGGCGGCACCGCCGCTCAGCGGGTTGTCGGCCGGGTCGAGCAGCGCCACCAGCCCCGGCGGCGCGGCCAGCGCCTGGGCCAAGCCGGCAGCCCCATCGGGCAGCGCCACGGCAAAGCGTGCCAGCCGCGCGGATAATTCCCCCATCACCGCGCGCACCGCAGCCCGCGCCACGGCGGGACTCTCCCCCCAGGCCATGGCCGAGGGCCCGGCCCCCGGCGTATCCCCCCAGGCAAAGCCGCCAAACAGGCTCACATCCGGCAGCGCCGGCGTTTCCATCGCCTGGGCCAGCGCCCAGGTCTCGGCCATCGGCCCGGCCTCGCTGCGCATATGGAAGGAGTGCAGCACCTGCGGCAGCTTGGCCATTGCGCCATGCAGACGCCGGCCAGAGAGCCGCGCCTCCAGCAGCCGCAGCGCCCGCCAGGCGGCGTCGGCCATGTCGATATGCGGATAGCTGCGATACCCGCTCGCGCCATCAAGCAGCCCGACCATTTGCGGGCTGAGATTGGCGTGCATATCAAAACTCGCCACCAGCGGCACCGAAGGCCCAATCATCGCCCGCGCCAGACGAATGATGGTGAGGTCCGCCTCCGGGTCGCTCACGGTCAGGCAGGCGCCATGCAGCGACAGATATACCCCGTCAAACCCGCCAGCCGCGAGCCCCGCCGCCACCTCCTCCCACCAGGTGGCGAAGGCCTGATCCTCCATCGGCCCGCCCGGCTGGGCCGAGCTGCAGCGCAGAATGGTGGCCGACCAGGAGGGCCGCTCACGCAAAAACGCGTCCAGCCCGCCCAATTCCGTGGCAGTGCCGCGATAGCGGCTGCGGGCATCCTCGCCCGCCACCCATTCGCGGGATTGGAAGGCGGCCAGCGGGGTGGCTTCGGGGGCGAAGGAATTGGCCTCGAACCAAAGACGGGCAACGGCGATATGGGGCATGACAGTAAAATTGGCAGGCGGCGGCAAGGAGGGCTAGCCTGCCCGCTCACGCAAGCCGGAGATTCGCCATGAACCGACGCACCGCCATGGCCACCCCCCTGATCACCCTGGCGCCCGCCGCCCAGGCCGAGGCCCCCTTGCGGATTTTTGCCGCCGGCCCCGGCAGCGCCTTCCTGCCCTATGCCGAGGGCCTGGCCGCCTTTCTCCGCCAGGGCGGCATCGCGGCCGAGGCCCGCACCAGCGCCGGCTCGCTGCAAAACCTGACCCTGGTCGAGGATGACCCCCTGGCGCTCGGCAGCGCCTTCCTGGGCAGCGTGCAGGATGCGCTGCAGGGCAGCCAGGCGGCGGGCGGGCGGCGGCATGTCGCGGTGCGCGCGCTTTTCCCGATGTATGAGACGGCCTTCCACATCGCCGCGCTGACCAGCAGCAGCCTGACGCAGTTCAACCAACTCAATGGCAAGCGGGTGGGCGCCGGCCCCGCCCGCGGCCCGGCCGAGACTTTTTTGCGCGCCGCCGCCGAAGCCGCGGGCATCCGCGTCGAGGTGGTGAGCGGCGACCCGGCAGCAATGACCGAAGGCCTGCTGAGCGGCGCCATGGATGCGCTCTGGCAAGGCGCCATCGTGCCCATTCCCTCCCTTGTGGCGGTGCTGGCCCGCGCCCCCGCCCGGGTCTTCGGCCCGGGCGATGAGGTCGCCGCCCGGGTGATCGCCCGCATGCCCTATCTCGCCCCCAGCAGCACCCCGGCTGGCAGCTATCCGGGGCAGGCGGCGCCAGTCTCCAGCTTTGCCGCCTGGAATTTTGTAATTGCCAATGCCGCGCTCTCCGATGCCACGGCCTATGCCATCACCCGCAAGGTGCTCAGCGCCGCCAATCCAGCGCAGGACATCCACCCCAGCGCGGCGGCAACCCGCGCCGCCAATGCGGTGAACAACCGCATCCTGCCCTTCCACCCCGGCGCCGCGCGGTATTTCCGCGAGGCCGGGGTAGAGCTGGCATAAGTGTTCCCGAGACCTGAGCCAGGCCGGGCCCTCAGCCCATCACCGCCGGCAAAGCCGCCAGCGCCGCCTCAACATCATCCATCCCATTATAGCCATGGAAGCTGAACCGCACCCGGCCGCGCCCGCCCCAGGCCATCACCCCCCGCGCCTGCAAACCCGTCACGGCAGCGGCTGAGTCCGGATGGGGAACACAGACATTGGCGCCATGCCGGCTCGGCGTCCAACAGGGCAGCCCCGCCGCCAGCACGCCCTGCCGCATGGCAGCCGTCAGCGCCAGGACATGCGCCTCCAGCGCCGCCGCCCCGGCCCAACCGCGCACCATCATCACCGCATGGCCCAGCATATAGAGCGGCACAAAGGCCGGATTGCCGCGGCAAAACCGCATGGCATCCGGCACCAGTTCAGGCGCCTGCCAGTCAATCGGCGGCACCAGACTAAACCAACCGCCCGAGCGCGGCGCCCAGCCCGGCTGCCGCGCCATATTCCAATAGGCCACCGTGATGCCGGTGCTCCCCAGCAGCCACTTATAACACGAGGAAAAGGCAAAATCGGCCATCGCCGCATCCACCCGCTTCCACCCCGCCGCCTGGGTGAAATCGACGATAAAAGCCGCCCCCACCGCATCGGCCAGGGCGCGCAGCGCCGGCAAATCAGCCGCCTCGCCGGTGAGTTGCGAAATATCGGAGACCAGAATGGCCCGGGTCCGCGTATCCACCAGGGCAGGGATGCCGGCCAGCCCCTGGCCGATGCGCATCTCCACCCCCGGCCGCAGCGCAAACCCACCCAGCACCGAGGAATACTCAATATCCGCCGCCACCACATTGCAGCCCGGCGGCAGGTCCAGGCTCTCGCCCAACATGGCGCAGCCATCGGCCACCGAGGCGACAAAACCGATCTCCGCCAGAGCCACGCCCCATTCCCGCGCCATCAGGCCACGCACCGCCAGCACCTCGGCATCCATCAGGTCGCGCCCGGTGAAGCCGCCATTGCGATGCTTGGCATAGCGGGCCATCGCCATGCTGTGGCTGCGCAGCCAGGGCGGCTCCCCGCCGCAGCACAAATGCGCCACGCCCGGGCCAATATCGAAGGCCTCCCGCGGAAAAAGCGGCGTCACGCCAGCGCGGCCTGAATCAGCGCTTCGGGCATGCCCAGCCGCGTCGCCGTCACCGCCAGATCGCCCCAGCTCACCTCATCCAGCGGTATGCCATCGCGGCCGCTGCGCTGGGCGCGGCTGCGCCGCTCCGGCTCGCCGGGCAGCAGCACATTATCGGGCGCCGAGGCCCGCACATGGTCACAAATCGCCTGCACCTCATGGGCAAAACCCGGCAGATCCGCCATGCGGGCAGGGTCGAGCATAATGCCAAACATCCCATTGACGATGCCGCGATCATTGGGCGTCTCAGGCTGATTGGTGCCGCCGCCAGTCAACGCGCCGCCCAGAATTTCGCAAATCAAGGCCAGCCCATAACCCTTATGCCCACCAAAGGGCCCCAGCGCGCCGCGCGGCCCCTGGCCGTAAATCACCGCAGGGTCGGTCGAGGCCTCGCCCAGATGGGTGATCAACACCCCGGGCGGCACCTGCTTGCCGGCATTAAACGCCACCTTCACCTTGCCCACCGCAATGGCCGAGGTGGCGAAATCCAGAATGATCGGCTCCGGCGCCATCGGTATGCCGATGCAGACCGGGTTGGTGCCCATCCGCCCATCCATCCCACCAAACGGCGCCACCACGCCCCGCCCGCTCACCGCATTGACGAAGAACAGCGAAATCATCCCCGCCGCCGCCGCCTGCTCGGCATAGCCGCCAATACGGCCCAGATGATGGGTGCGGCGCAGCCCGAACATCGCCATGCCCTGCGCCCGGCTGGTCTCAATCGCCCAATCCGTCACCGCGCGGCCGACCACCTGGCCAAAGCCCATGCCGCCATCCCACACGGCCATGGCCCCCTCGCCACCCACCCGGCTGGGCTGGGTATTGGGGTTGATCAACCCCGCCTCGGCATTCTCGATATAGCGCGGCACAAGCTGCACGCCGTGGCTGTCATGGCCGCGCAGATTGGCCTCCACCAGATCGCCTGCAATCCGCGCAGCCTCGGGGGCGCTGCTGCCCACCGCCTCGAACATGGCGCTGACAAGGGTGATGAGGGCAGGGGCGGTGATGCGGGGCATGGCGTTTCTCGTTCTTGGACCGGAGCAGCACAACACAATTGACGCCGCAGGACCACGGCGACCCTTCAAACCTATCCCCAGGCCCTGCCGCTGCGCTATAGCCGGGGGTCTGAGACCAAACCGCCAGGACTCGCTCATGACCATCCATGTCGCGCTGCGCCACCGCACCAGCTACACTTATGAAAAGCCGGTGGCGCTCGGCCCGCAGGTCATCCGCCTGCGCCCCGCGCCGCATGCCCGCACCCCGGTTCTGGCCTATTCGCTCAACATCTCGCCGCGCGGCCATTTCGTGAATTGGCAGCAGGACCCGCAGGGCAATTTCCAGGCCCGCGTGGTCTTCCCCGAAAAAGTCACCCATTTCGACGTGACCGTGGACCTCATCGCCGATATGGCGACGCAAAACCCCTTCGACTTCTTCCTCGAGCCGCATGCCGAGACCTGGCCCTTCGACTATGACCATGTGCTGGACGAGGAACTCGCCCCCTTCCGCAAAACCACCCCGGCCGGGCCGCTGCTCACCGCCTTCCTGGCCGATTTCCCCCGCACCGAGCGGCGCAGCATCGACATGCTGGTCGGCCTCAACCAGATGATCCAAAGCCGCACCAACTACATTGTGCGGATGGAGCCCGGGGTCTGGACGGCCGAGCAAACCCTTGCGGAGGGCCGCGGCTCCTGCCGCGACTCCGCCTGGCTGCTGGTGCAGGCGCTGCGCCATCTCGGCCTCGCCGCGCGTTTCGTCTCGGGCTACCTCATCCAGCTGGTGGGCGACGTAAAGCCGGTGACCGGCGCCGAAGGCCCCGCCGCCGATTTCACTGATCTGCATGCCTGGGCCGAGGTTTATCTCCCCGGCGCCGGCTGGATCGGCCTCGACGCCACCTCGGGCCTGCTCACCGGCGAGGGCCATATCCCCCTCGCCGCCACGCCCGAGCCAGCCTCGGCTGCGCCCATCTCCGGCATGGTGGAGGAGGCGAAATGCGAATTCGGCTTCGAGATGCACGTCACCCGTGTGCTGGAAACGCCCCGCGTCACCAAGTCCTATAGCCCCGCACAGTGGCAGCGCATTCTCGCCACTGGCCGCGCAGTCGATGCCGAACTCGCCGCCAGCGATGTGCGCCTCAGCATGGGCGGCGAGCCCACCTTCGTCGCCGATACCGATCGGGACGCGCCGGAATGGAACATCGATGCGCTGGGCCCGACCAAGCGCGGCTATGCCGGGCGGCTGCTGCGCCGCCTGGCCCCGCTCTGGGCCCCGGGTGCCGCGCTGCAATACGCCCAGGGCAAGCAATACCCCGGCGAGCCGCTGCCGCGCTTCGCCCTCTATTGCCATTGGCGTGCCGATGGCGTGCCAGTCTGGGAGAATCCTTCCCTGCTGGCCAGCGATGACGACACCGACAACGCCACGCCCGCCGATGCCGCGCATTTCGCCAAACTCCTGGCCGCGCGGCTGCAGGTTGACCCCGCCATGGTGCGCTCCGGCCATGAGGACATCCATTACTACCTCTGGAAGGAAGGCCGCCTGCCGGCCAATATCCTCGCCGAGGACAGCAAGCTGGCCGACCCGCTGGAGCGCGCCCGCCTCAAGCGCATCTTCGCCCAGGGGCTGGGCGCGCCGGTCGGCTCGGTGCTGCCGCTGCGCCGTGTGCCGGCCGAATCTGGCGCGCGCCTCTGGCAATCCGGCCGCTGGTTCTTCCGCGATGATGTGATGTTCCTCGTCCCCGGCGATAGCCCCATGGGCCTGCGCCTGCCGCTCGCCTCACTGCCCTGGATCGACCCGGCCGACCTTGAAGCCGTGACCGAGCCCGACCCCTTCGCCGAAACCGCACCCCTGCCCAGTGCCGAGGCGGTGATCCAGCGCCGCCAGCGCGCCCTCAGCCGCGCCATGGCGGCGCTGCATGATGATCTCGGCATCGAGGATTTCCGCCCCCACCCGCAACCCAACCCCCAAGCGGCCAAAGACGCTGGCCAAATCCGCACCGCCCTCTGCGTCGAGCCGCGCGGCGGGCTGCTGCATGTCTTCCTCCCCCCCGTCTTCGCCGCCGAGGATTGGCTCGACCTCGTCGCCGCCATCGAGGGCACGGCCGCCCAAACCGGCCGCAAAATCTTCCTCGAAGGCTATCTGCCGCCCGAAGACCCCCGCCTGCCGCATTTCTCCGTCACCCCCGACCCGGGCGTGATCGAGGTGAATATCCACCCCGCCCATGGCTGGCATGAGGTGGTGGACCGCACCGCCCAGCTCTATGAGCAGGCCCGCCAGGTGGGCCTCACCGCCGAGAAATTCATGATGGATGGCCGCCATGTCGGCACCGGCGGCGGCAATCACGTGGTGATGGGCGCCGCCGATGCCGCCGATAGCCCCTTCCTGCGCCGGCCGGATTTGCTGAAATCGCTGCTCGGTTTCTGGCACAACCACCCCAGCCTCTCCTACCTTTTCTCCGGCCTCTTCATCGGCCCCACCAGCCAGCACCCGCGCATCGACGAGGCACGGCAGGACAATCTCCGCGAACTGGAAATCGCCTTCGCCGAGGCCGCCAAAACCCGCCCCACGCCGCCCTGGCTGGTGGACCGCCTCTTCCGCAACATCCTCGCCGATATGACCGGCAATACCCACCGCACCGAATTCTGCATTGACAAGATGTACAACCCGGACAGCGCCTCCGGCCGGCGCGGCCTGGTGGAATTCCGCGGCTTCGAAATGCCGCCGCATGCCGAAATGTCCACCGCCCAGATGCTGCTGATGCGCGCCGCCATCGCCGCCTTCTGGAACCGCCCCTATGAGCGCCGCCTCATCCGCTGGGGCACCCGCCTGCACGACAATTTCATGCTGCCCGAACTCTGCGGCCAGGATTTCCATGACGCGCTGGAAGAGCTCGGCCAATTTGGCTTCAAGCTGGATCCGGCCTGGTTCGCGCCGCACATGGAATTCCGCTTCCCGCTGATCGGCGAGACCACGCTGCGCGACATGCATCTCGAAATCCGCCACGCTTTGGAACCCTGGCATGTGCTGGGCGAAGAACAGGCGGCCGGCGGCACCGCGCGCTATGTCGACAGTTCGGCCGAACGCATCCAGGTCAAACTCGCCAACTTCTCGCCCGAACGCTACAGCCTTGTCTGCAATGGCGTGGCCGTGCCACTCACCGCCAGCGAAACCACCGGCACGTATTTCGCCGGCATCCGCTTCAAGGCCTGGGCGCCCTATTCCGCCCTGCACCCCACCATCAAGGCGCAAACCCCGCTCACCATCGACATCCACGACACTTGGAACAACCGCGCCATCGGCGGCATCCAACACCACACCATCCATCCGGGCGGGCGCAATTACGACAGCTTCCCGGTCAATGCCAATGAAGCCGAGGCCCGCCGGCGGTCGCGGTTTTTCACCTTCAATCATACGCCGGGCTTCACCACGCCGCTGCATGCGGGCCGCAGTGGGGAACATCCGCTGACGTTGGATTTGCGGGCTTATGCTTGACGTGGAGGGCGGCTTGTCAGGGGGCTTTGCCCCCCGACGCCCCCCACCAGGGGCGACCCGCCCCTGGACCGTGGATGAATTGGGTTGCTGATGACCGCGCCTGTGGATGAGATGGTGGACGGGGCGGGGCGGATCAGGCCGCATTGGCGCAATCTGTTGGGGGCGGTGGGTGGCCTCGGCAAGCCGCAATTGGAGGAGCGCGCCCGCCGTTTGCAGCGCGCCGCCGAGGAGGAGGGCATCGCCTCCATCCTGCCCGGCACCAAAGCGGCAGGAATGGGCTGGCGCTGTGACCCGGTGCCGCTGCCTTTGCCCGCGGCCGAATTCGCCGCCCTCGAGGCTGGGCTGGCCCAGCGGGCGCGGCTGCTGGAGGCCGTCCTGGCCGATCTCTACGGCCCGCAAAGCGTGGTGCGCGAGGGCCTTCTGCCGCCCGCCCTGGTCTTCGGCAATCCGCAATTTCTCCGCGTCTGGCGCCGCGCCAATGCGCCCCCGCAGCGGCCCCTCCTACAGCTTTACGCGGCCGAAATGCTGCGCGGCCCGGATGGGCTGTGGCGGGTGATGAGCGACCGTGCCGCCCTGGTCTCCGGCATCGGCCATGCGGTGGAAAACCGCCGCCTGATGGGCCAGGCAATGCCCGAGGCATTTCGCGCCGCCAAGCCGCGCGGCCTATCGATTTTTCTCGAGCTTTGGCAGGACAGCCTCCAGCGCCTGGGCCCGCAGCGCGCCGGCGCGCCGGCCGTGGCCTTGCTCAGCCCCGGCACATCCGACCCGCATTGGTTCGAACATGTCGTGCTCAGCCGCGAAATCTCGGCGGCCCTGGTCGAGCCGGGTGACCTCACCATCCGCAGCGGCGCACTCTTCCTCAAGACCCTGCAGGGCTTGCAGCCCATCGATGTGCTGCTCTCCCGGGTCGAGGCCAATACGCTCGACCCGCTGGAATTCCCCGAAGCCGATGCCGCAGGCGGCGTGCCGGGCGTGCTGGATGCGGCACGGCACGGCGCCCTCGCATTGGTCAATGCGCCCGGCGCCGGCCTGGCCGAATCCCCCGCCCTGGCGGCCTTCCTGCCCGCCCTTTGCGAACGGCTCCTGGGCGAACCCCTATTGCTCGAAAGCCTGCCCACCCAATGGCTCGGCACCCCAGGCGCCATGGCGCAGCTCCTGTCGGCCGCCGAGCCCATCCTCATCCGCCCCGCCATGGATGGCGCCGCCCCGGGCGAGATCTACACCCCTGCCATGCGCCCCCGCCTGGAAGCCGCCCCCGGCGCCTTTTGCGCCACCTGGCTGCCAACCGCCTCAGTCGCGCCGTGTTTTTCCGGCACCGCCCTGGCGCCCTTGCCGCTGGCGCTGCGGCTTTTCGCCGTCAGTGACGATGCCGGCTGGCATGCCATGCCCGGTGGCCTCGCCCGGGTGCTGGATGGCACGGCGCCCATGGCCGGGCGGCTGCCTCGCTCTGGCTGGTGCAAGGATGTCTGGGTGCTGACGGAGGAGGAGATGCCCATCATCGGCCCCGCCCCGCAGCATTTGCCGCCCATCGCCATTCGCCGCAGCGCCGGCGCCATCCCCTCCCGCGTGGCCGACAACCTCTATTGGCTGGGCCGCTATGTGGAGCGGCTGGACCGCGCGGCGCGGCTCATCCGCGCCACCCTCACCCGCCTGCGCCGCGGCGCACCACTGCCGCGCGAAATCGCCGAGGTCGCCGCCCTGGCCCGCTGCCTGCGCGAGGCCGGGCTGATCGATGCCGAGGCGCTGCCCGGCGGCGGCTCCACCGCGGCGCTCGCCGCCGCCCTGGCCCATGCCGCGCGGCCCGAGGGCGCTGTCGGCCAATTGCAGGCCCGCATCGCCAATCTGACCGAAACGGTGCGTGACCGCCTGACCGATGACATGCACGCCACCTTCAATCTCAGCCTGCGCGCCGCCCGCGCGGCCGGCGAGACGGCGGGCACCGGCCTCGAATCCCTCTCCCGCGCCATGGTCGCCAATCTGCGCTTCGCCACTGCGGTCGCCGGCGTGGCCAGCGAGAATATGGTGCGCGGCGGCGGCCGGCTGTTTCTCGAACTCGGCCGCCGGCTGGAGCGCTCGCAAGCGGTGCTGGCCGAGATTGGCCTGGTGCTGGACCAGCCGCCGGCCCGCATCGAGGCGGGCTTGCGCCTGGTGCTGGAACTCTGCGACAGCGTGATCACCTATCGCAGCCGCTACCTTGCCGTGCTGCAGCCCGCCCCGGTGCTCGACCTCGTGCTGGCCGACCCATCAAACCCACGCGGCCTCGCCTTTCAGATCAGCGCCATCCAGGCCACGCTGGCCGAGGTCTCGGGCCTGGCCGAGGACCCGCTGGTCGATGAGGCCGGCGCCCTGTCGCGCGATGCCGAGGCGCTGGTGCAATCCATCTTGGCCGCGCCCGAGCAGGCGGTGGCCGCCGCCATGCTGCCGCCGGAACTCTCCGCCCTGGCCGATAGGCTGGGCGCACTCAGCGACGGCGTCACCAGACGGTACTTCGCCATGCTGCCGGTCGCACGCTCGCTGGGGTTGGATGGCCCGCTGGCCGCGCCGGTCGAGGTGCTCGCCCCATGATGTATTGGGTGCGCCACATCACCAGCTATGCCTATGACCAGCCGGTCGATCTGGCAGCCCATCTGCTGCACCTCAAGCCGCGCGCGCTGCCGGGCCAGCGGGTGATCCATGCCCGCATCCGCTGCCAACCCGCACCCGACCACGCGACCGAGACGCATGACCATTTCGGCAATGCCGCCACCCGCATCTTCATCGCCGCCCCGCACCAGCATTTCGAGGTGACGGCCGAGGCGCTGGTCGAGGTGAACTTCGCCCCGCCGCCCCACCCCGAGACAACGCAGCCCTGGGACATGGTGGCTGAACAGGCCCAGCGCGGCTGCGACGAGGCAACAGAATACCTCCACCCCTCCGCCCATGCCCCCGCCCTGGCCGAGGCTGCGGACTTCGCCCGCCCCTGTTTCCCCCCCGGCCGGCCAGTGCTGGCCGCCCTGCTGCACCTCAATGAACGCATCGCCACCGAATTCCGCTTCCAGGCCGGCGTGACCTCCATCTCCACCCCGGTGGAGGAGGTGCTGCGGCTGCGCCGCGGCGTCTGCCAGGATTTCACCCATCTGATGATCGCAGCCCTGCGCAGCCTGGGCCTGCCGGCGCGCTATATGTCGGGCTATATCCGCACCCGCCCACTGCCCGGCCAGGAACGCCGCCGCGGTGCCGACCAAAGCCATGCCTGGGTCGGCGCCTGGCTGGGCGAGCGCGATGGCTGGGTGGGGCTCGACCCCACCAATGGCATCATCGTGCGCGATGAGCATGTGGTGATCGCCTGGGGCCGGGATTTCGCCGATATCTCCCCACTGCGCGGGGTGATCCTGGGCGGTGGCGCGCATCATTTGAGCGTCAGCGTCGATCTGGAACCGGCTGGCGACTGACCTACAGCAACCCCTCCCGCCGAAACGAGAGGTACTGCCCGCGCCCGATCACCACATGGTCATGCAGCACAATCCCCAGCGCCTCGGCGGCACGGCGGGTCTCGGCCGTCATCTCAATATCAGCGCGGGATGGCGTGGGGTCACCGCTCGGGTGGTTGTGCACCAGGATCAGCGCGGTGGCGTGCAATTCCAGCGCCCGCTTCACCACCTCTCGCGGATAGACCGGCGTGTGGTTGACCGTACCCCGCGCCTGCGCCTCATCGGCGATCAGCCGGTTCTTGCTGTCGAGAAACAGCACGCGAAACTGCTCAATCGGCTCGCGCGCCATCACCGCCGTCAGGTGATCGATCAGCCGGTCCCAATTGTTCAGCAAATTCTGCGTTTTGATCGATGCGGCGGAGAGCCGAAGCGCCGCGCCCTGCACCAGCTTGAGTGCGGCCGCACCAGCCTCGCCCATGCCCTCCACCTCCTGCAAAGCGGCCACCGGCGCGGCGATGGCATCGGCAAAACTGCCAAACCGGGCAAGCAGCGCGCGGGCAATCGGCTTGGTGTCGCGCCGGGGCAGGGCGGTGAAGAGCAGCATCTCCAGCATTTCATGGTCGAGCAGCGAATCGGGCCCAGCCCGCAGCAGCCTCTCCCGCATGCGGGCACGATGGCCCAGATGGCCGGGCGGCGGCGCGTCGCCGCCAAACAGATCACCAGCCTCGGCAAATCCAGCCTGCCGCTTGGTCCGCCCTCGTGCGCTGCCGGACATTCACCCCCTCCACACCACCCAGGGCAGTGTGGCCGCTCAACCCGGGGTTGTCACGCTTAGTCTGCGCTATCCTCAGGCGCGGGCAGCGGCAGGGCGCCCGGCTTCTCGCCCGCCGCCAGCAGCACCGCATTGAGCGCCTGCTGGGTGCAGAGCCCCAGAATCACCGGGTCGCGCGGCTTGATATTGGGGCTGTTCCAATGGGTGCGGTCGCGCACCTTTGCGATGGTGTCCTTGGTGGTGCCCAAAAGCTTGCCCACCGCCGCATCGGGCAGCTTGGGGTAGTTGCGCAGCAGCCAGGCAATGCCATCGGGCCGGTCATTGCGCTTGGCCACCGGGGTGTAGCGCGCACCCTTGCCGCGCGCCTTGGGCAATTCGATGTTGGAGATGTAGAGCTGCAGCCGCGCATCGGAATTGCCCTCGCAGCGGGCAATCTCCTCGCGCGTCAACTGGCTATTGGCGATGGGGTCGTAGCCGATAATGCCCTGCGCCACCTCACCATCCGCGATGGCCTGGACCTCCAGCGGATGCATGCCGACAAAATCGGCGACCTGCTCAAAGGTGAGAGCGGTTTTCTCGATCAGCCACACGGCAGTGGCCTTGGGCATCAGGGGCTGGGTCATCGGCGTTGGTTCACAGCTGTTGGCGCAACACGGTGGCCGGTGGGGCGCGCAAAATATGCTGCGGCCCGGGCCGGCCCACCCGGGGCACGCGGGGCGGATTATCGGGATGGCGAGGAGAATCCCCACCAACATTACCCTCTGATATAGTCGCGCTTGCGGCCAGGGTCAAAGGACCATGCGGCTAAAAAGCAGGAGATTATGCGGCAATGCATGATGAAGACAGCACAAGGCGGGCGGAAAAACCACTGGCGCCACGCCAGTATGATGGCTGGTCGATTGCCGATTTCGCCGAACATATCGCAGCCCTGAAGGAAGAAATCATCCGCGCCGAGGCTGCGAAAGCCGCCAAGCAAGCCAGTCTCCAGGCCGCGGCAGGATTTTTCAAGACGCCATAAAAATCAGCCGTTCAAACCGGATCGTTTCAACTGCTGGTATTCGCACAGCAATCACATTGAGCTGGTGCAGTGAGCCATTGCGATTGGAACGAGCCCTGTAATCAGCGCGGCGCGCGGCGTCTGCCATCGCTATTGGTAATATTGGCCGCCGCCGGGCGATAGGCCACCGAGCGGAAGGCCGGGCGGCTGCTGCCGCCATGCCAGGCCGCGGTGCTGTGGCCGCGGGATGTGGTGTAATTGGCGAGTTCAGTATCCGTGCCGGTATCGCGCCGGTTCAAAATAAAACCATGCGTCGCATAGGCCCGGCCGAAATTCTCATTGCCCCAGCCCACCTGCACCCGCACCGCGGTCCAGTCATTATTGGCCGAGACGTCCATGACATCGACGCCCTGCATGACGGAGCCGCGGCGAATGCCCGGGCCACCCCAATTGGCGTGGTCGATCTCGATCAGCCGGCTATTGATCACGCGGCTGACCACCGCGACATGGCCAGAGCGCATGCCGCCCGAGGCGGGGAAGGATAGGATGGCGCCGGGCTCCGGGCGGCTGGATCGGGCATAGCGGCCAGCGGCATTATACCACCAGTCACGCCCATTGCCGGAGATTTCCATGCCGGTCACCTGTCGCGCATAGGGCACGCAGGAAATGCCGGCGGAGTAGCCATAGGTGCTGCGGCGTCTGGCCTGCGCCAGGCGCGACTGCCGGTTGCCATTGGCGGCGACATTGCCACCGCGCGCCCCCCCGGGCCTGGCGCTGGGTTGCGCGCTGCCACTGTCGGACCGAGCCGCCTCTGCCATCACCGGTAGTGCGGTGAAACCAAGACCGAGACAAAAGCCGAGCGCCAGCGTGCGATACCGCATCCAATATTCCCTCTGAAGCCCCACGGATGCAATTGACCCGCTCCTGCGACGTTGTGTCCCGTGCGGGGGATGAGGCGGCAACTGCGAAAATTGATACATCGTGAAATTCGGCGTGATTAGCCGATGTGGCCTGTGGATAAGTTTGCATGATCGGAGAATTTTCCTCCATCCATCCACGCCGTCGCGTAAAGTCACAGTGTGGCGGCAAAACTGCAACAGGTCTGCGACACAGACTTGCCGACAGATCGTCACCATTGCCTTGCCCGAACGACTCCCCAGATAGGCCAGCCTAACCGCCGCGCGCAGGTTTATCCTGCGGCACGGGGATGATGGTGCAGACGCAGCCATCCAGCGCGCCGGACAAGCCAGCCATGCGATTGCGGCATGGTAACGTTTGTCATCCGGCCAGCACTGTTCACGCAAAAGAAAGATTCATAGGTCGTCAATGGGAATCATTGCCACGAGTGATCACAGTTTCACGCCCAGCCTTCCCGCCAGATCCTGAATGAACTGCCAGGCCACCCGCCCCGACCGGCCGCCACGGGTGACCGACCATTCCACCGCGGCGCGGCGCAGCGCCTCGGTCTCGATCGGCAGCGCCATGGCCTCGGCATAGCCCTCGATCATCGCGAAGAAGGTGTCCTGATCGGTGTTGTGGAAGCCGATCCACAGCCCGAAGCGGTCACTCAACGAGACTTTCTCCTCCACCGCCTCGGCCGGGTTGATGGCGGTGGATTTCTCATTCTCGATCATGTCGCGCGGCATCAAATGGCGGCGATTCGAGGTGGCATAGAACAACACATTGGCCGGCCTCCCCTCGATGCCGCCATCGAGCACGCTTTTCAGCGCCTTATAATCGGCATCCTCGCGCTCGAAGGAGAGGTCATCGCAAAACACCAGCACCCGGCGGCTTTGCAGGCGCAGCACATTCAGCAGGTCGGGCAGGGTGCGGATATCCTCGCGCTGGATTTCCAGCAGCACCAGCGCACCGGGATGCGCCTCATTCGCCGCCGCATGGGCGGCCTTGACCAGCGAGGATTTGCCGGTGCCGCGCGCACCCCAAAGCATGGCGTTATTGGCGGTGAAGCCCGCGGCAAAGCGCAGGGTGTTTTCCATCAGAATGGCTTTTTGCCGCTCCACCCCCTTCAGCAGGGTAAGCTCAACCCGCGCAACATGCGGCACCGGGTCCAGCCGGGCCGGCGGGCCTGGGTGCCAGACGAAGGCATCGGCGCCATCGAGGCTGAGGCGGTCGGCCGGCGGGGGCGCCAGGCGCTCCAGCGCTTCGGCGATGCGGAGAAGAAGGGCGTCGTTCAGGCTTGTCATGGCCGCGCGTTTGGCCCGGATGTGGCGCCACGTCCAGCACCCGGCCCGCAGGCGGCGCTTGACGCGCCCGGGCACGCCGCTAGGTTCCGGCCCAACACAAACCTTACGGAGCCTTCACCCATGTTTATCTCGCCCGCCTACGCGCAGGACGCAGCCGGCGCCGGAGCCATGGTGATGCAGCTCGCCCCGCTGATCCTCATCTTCGTGGTGTTCTATTTCCTGCTGATCCGCCCGCAGCAGACCAAGATGAAAGAGCATCGCGCCATGCTCAGCGAACTCAAGCGCGGCGATAAGGTCATCACCGCCGGCGGCATCGTGGCGGAAATCAAGCTGGTCACTGAGGGCAAGGACGAGATCGAGGCCGAAATTGCTCCCAATGTCCGCGTGAAGCTGGTGCGCGGCACCATCGCTAGCGTGATCAAGCCGCAGGCCGCCAACGACGCCAAGGCCTGAGCGATGATGCGCCTGGTGGAAACCCCCCAGGCGATCATCGCCGTGGAGGCGCATGGGCCGGAAGATGGCCTGCCCATCATTCTGCTGCACGGCTTCCCCTATTCCGCCCGTGGCTATGATGCGGTGCTGCCGCATCTGGCGGGGCGGCGGGTGCTGGTGCCGCATTTGCGCGGCTATGGTGAAACCCGGCTGAAACCCGGCCTGCTGCGTTCGGGCGCGCAGGCGGCGCTGGGGGCGGATTTGCTGGCGCTGATGGATGCGCTGGCGATCCCGCAGGCGATTCTGGCCGGCTATGATTGGGGCGGGCGGGCGGCCTGCATCGTGGCAGCCCTGCATCCCGCGCGCTGTGCCGGGTTGGTCACCTGCACCGGCTATAATATCCAGAACATCGCCCGCAGCGGCGAACCGGCCTCGCCGGAGCGTGAGATGCGCCATTGGTACCAATGGTATTTGCATGGCGAGCGCGGCGCGCTGGGCCTGGAGCGCCACCGTGAGGAATTCGCCCGGCTGCTCTGGGCGATGTGGTCGCCCGATTGGCGCTTCTCTGAGGCGGAATTCGCAGCCTCCGCCACGCATTGGCACAATGCGGATTATGTCGAGACGGTGGTGCATTCCTATCGCCACCGCTATGCCCTGGTGGCGGGCGATGCAGCGCATGAGGACATGGAGGCGGCCCTGGCGGCGCAGCCTGATATCACCGTGCCAAGCATTGATATTCATGGCGGCAGCGATGGGGTGAACCCGGCGCCGGCCAAGCCGTCAGCGCGTTTCACCGGCCGCTTCGAGCGCCGGGTCTTACCGCGTGTGGGTCATAATCCGCCGCAGGAGGCGCCGGAGGCTTTTGCCGCAGCGCTGCTGGCGCTGGGCTGAGACAGCACCATCCTCGCGGCGAGGCGCCGCGAGGATGGGTTTGGCCTGATTAGGCCGTCTGGCCGGTGGTCAGGCCACCCTTGTCCATCAGGCTCTCGACCACATCCCAAGCCACCAGCTTGTTCAGGAAATTGTCGAGGTAGTTCGGGCGGACATTGCGGAAGTCGAGGTAATAGGCGTGTTCCCAGACATCGGCGCCGAGGATGGGCTGGCCTTCGCCGGTGGAGAGCGGGGTGGCGCCATTGGCGGTCTTGGTCACCTTCAGCTTGCCATCGGGGGCGATGATCAGCCAGGCCCAGCCGGAGCCGAACTGGGTGACGCCGGCGGCCTTGAAGGCCTCCTTGAAGGCGGCGAGGCCACCGAGGTCGCTGTCGATCTTGGCAGCAAGCTTCGCGGGCAGCTTGTCGCCACCGCCATTGGGGGACATCACCTGCCAGAACAGGTCATGATTCCAATGCTGGCCGGCCTGGTTGAGCACGGGCAGGCCATCGGCGCCGGCGGCACCAGCCTCGGCCACGATGGTCTCCAGGCTCTTGCCATGCAGACCCTTGCTGTCGATCAGGCCGTTCAGGGCCGTCACATAGGCATTGTGATGCTTGCCGTGATGCAGTTCCAGCGTCTCCTGGCACATGCCATTGGCGGCAAGGGCGGAGACGGAATAGGGCAGGGAGGGAAGGCTGAAGGGCATCTTGGTTGCTCCTGTTGGGATGGTAGCGAGGTAGGCGGCGACTGGCGGGGCGTCAACCAACCTATTACACAAGGGCATGCCGCAAGCCCTGTCCGATATCGGCGCCCTGGCCCGCGCCCGCGAGCCGGACCGCTTTTTTTGCGCCCTTTTTGCCCCGCCGGAGCGGCGCGAGGCGCTGTTTGCGCTGATTGCCTATCATCATGAGTTGGGCCGGGCGCGGGAGGTGGCGAGCAACCCGATGATCGCGGCCATTCGGCTGCAATGGTGGCGCGATGCGCTGGAGGCGCCGCGCCGGCATGAGGTGGCGACGCCGCTCTGCGCTGCCATGGCCGAGGGGCTGCTGCTGCGCGAGGATTTGCTGGCCATGATCGATGCGCGTGAGGCGGAGTTGGACGAGGAGGGCATCCCCAGCGAGGCGGCCTTCGCGGCCTATTTGCGCGGCAGCCATGGCGGGTTTGCGGTGGCGGCGGGGCGGCTTTTGGGGGCGGCGCCGGCGGGGTTGGTGGCGCTGCAGGCCATAGGGGCGGCGCAGGGGCTGGCGGCGCTGCTGGGGCATGTGGAGGCTCTGGCGGCGCGGGGGCGCTGCCTTTTGCCGGTGGATGCGCTGGCGGGTGCTGGTTTGACCTTGCATAAGGCAATGGCGGCGCCGCAGCGTCTGGCGCCGCTGGTGGCCCGGCTGGCGGCGGAGGGCATGCCGCCGGGGCCGAGGGCCTGGGCGCCGGGGGTGCTGGCGGCGGCGCTGCCTGCCGTGCTGGCGCGGCGGGATTTGCGGCGTCTGGCGGCGGGGCGGGCCCGGGTCCGGGGGACGGCGGATCGGCTGGCGTTGCTCTGGGCGGCGTGGCGGCGGCGGGCCTGATTTGCCGTTTCTTGGCCATAAAGCGCTGCTAGAAAATACCTGACCCTGCATTGTTCTGGAGTGTGCGCCTTGGCCCGTTATCTCGTCACCGGCGGTGCCGGCTATGTTGGCAGCCATGTTGTTCTGGCGCTGCTGGATCGCGGCGATGAGGTGGTGGTGCTGGACAATCTCTCCACCGGCCATCGCGCTGCGGTGGCGCCGGGGGCTGGGTTTGTGCAGGCGGATTTGGGCTCTGCCAAAGATGTGGCGGAGGTGTTTGCTGCCTGGCGGTTTGATGCGGTGTTTCACCTGGCCGCACTCTCGCTGGTGGGGGAGAGCATGCGCCAGCCACTGCATTATGTCCGGGCCAATGTGAACAATTCGGTGGGGCTGGCGGAGGCTGCGGTGAAGGCGGGGGTGTTGCGCTTTGTCTTCAGTTCCACGGCGGCGATTTTTGGCGTGCCGCGGGATATTCCCATTGCCGAGGATGCGCCGGCTGTGCCGGTGAACCCTTATGGTGAGAGCAAGCTGATGGTGGAGAAGGCGCTGGGCTGGGCGCAATCGGCGCATGGGCTGCGCAGCGCCTGCCTGCGCTATTTCAATGCGGCCGGGGCGGACCCGGCGGGGCGCGCTGGCGAGGATCATGACCCGGAGACGCATTTGATCCCGCGGACGATTCTGGGGGCGCTGGGGCGGGTGACGCCGGTGAGTGTGTTCGGCACGGATTATGACACGCCCGATGGCACGGCGATGCGCGATTACGTGCATGTGGCCGATTTGGCGGCGGCGCATCTGGCGGTGCTGCCGCGGCTGGAGGAGCGCTCGGTGGCGTATAATCTGGGCAATGGTGCCGGGCATTCGGTGTTTGAGGTGATTGCGGCGATTGAGCGGGTGTCTGGGCGGCCGGTGCCGCATCATATCGGGCCGCGGCGGGAGGGGGACCCGCCGGTGCTGGTGGCGAGTTCGGCCAGGATCAAGGCGGAGACCAGTTGGCGGCCGGTGCATGACAGGCTGGATGATATTGTGCGCACGGCCTGGGATTGGCATGTGGCGCACCCCGAGGGGTATGGCGACCGGGGCGGGGTGGGCTGAAAACTGTTCTATTCGGACAAATACCAGATTTGGTGTGGTTATGGCGTTGGGCCACAGGATGTGGTGTTGGGCGGCGGATCAGGATGTCAAACAGCGCTTGGGTTTTGTAGGAAAATTTGCCGGGAAAGGCAAGTTTTTTGCCGGGCGGTTCAGCCGAAAAACACGTAATCATAGCCGCCGACCGTGCCAAAGCTCTGCGTGGGCAGTTGCGCCTGGGTGAGGCCGGAGAAGGTGAGGGAGGTGTCGGTCTGGCCATTGCCATCGAGGTCGGCATGCAGGGTTGCGCCCTTGAAGCCGACGGCACCGTCACTGGCGACCCAGAGGAAGCGGCTGATGCCGGGTTTGTAGCCCCAGATGGTAACCTGCTCACCGGGTGAGAAGTCGGTGATGGTGGCCCAGCTATAGGCGGTGGCGGCGCCACGGCCATCGAGGAAGAAAATATCGAGGCCTGCGTTGCCGGTGAGGAAGTTGGAGCCGAGGCCGCCATCGATCACGTCATTGCCGGCGCCGCCATCCACCGCGTCATCGCCGGCGAGGGCATTGATGAAATCATTGCCGGTGGTGCCGGAGATGACATCATTGGTGGCGGTGGCGAGGAGTTGGTTGGTGAGGCCGGGGACTGGGCCGGTGTAAAGGTCTGGCAGGATATAGGCGGCGGATTTGCCGGCCAGGGCGGCGTAGATCAGGTCGGTCGTTGCCGAGGAGGCTTGCAGGGTGGCCAGGCTGATGGGGTCGGCATTGCGCCATTGGAAGGCTTCGATATTGGCGTATTGGTCCTGGCCATCGGGGCCGCTGGTGATGACCAGATTGTCGCGGATGCCGATTCGATAGGCGGATTGGGGGCCGGAGAGCAGGGCTAGGTCGGTGCCGGTGCTGCCATCGATGCTGTCATTGCCGGCGCCGCCATTGATGGTGTCGTTGCCATCGCCGCCATTGATCATGTCGTCGCCGGCATTGCCGTAGAGTTTGTCGTTTTGGCCGTAGCCATTGATTGTGTCGGAATCGGGGGTGCCGCGGATGGTGTCGGCCAGGGTGGTGCCGCGGTAGAGCGCGCCGCCGGTGGCGGGGCTGAAATAGACGTAGCTGGACCCGGAATCGATACCATTCGAGTCGGCATTATAGGCGCCGATGATGAGGTCCGCGTAGCCATCGCCATTTACATCGCCGGCTGAGGCCACGGAATTGCCGCTATTGTCACCTGACGCAACGCCAGACAGCTTGAAGCCGTTGGTGCCAGCCAAGCTGGAGAGGTTGATGGAGGAGGCAAAGCCGAAGGCCTTGCCGAAGACCACATAGCTGGCGCCGGAATCGGCGCCATTCGGGTCGGCATAAAGGGCGCCGATAATGAGGTCAGCGAAGCCATCGCCATTCACATCGCCGGCTGAGGCAACGGAAATGCCGCTTAGATCAACGTTCGAAACGCCATCGAGCCGAAAGCCGGTGGTGCCATTCAAGCTTGAAAGGTTGACGCTGGAGCTAAAGCCGCTGGCCTTGCCGAAGACGACGTAGCTGGAACCAAAACCGAGGCCATTGGGTGCACCAATAGCGCCGATGATAAGGTCCGCAAAGCCATCGCCATTCACATCGCCGGCTGAGGCAACGGAACAGCCTGTATTATCATAGGCGGCGACGCCAGCGAGCCGGAAGCCGTTGGTGCCATTCAAGCTGTTGAGGTTGATGGAGGAGGCAAAGCCGCTGGCCTTGCCGAAGATCACGTAGCTGGCGCCGGAATCGATACCATTCGCGTCGGCCTGATAGGCGCCGACAATCAGGTCTGCATAGCCATCGCCATTTACATCGCCGGCTGAGGCCACGGAACGGCCGCTTTGGTCATCCCCCGCGACGCCATCGAGCCGAAAGCCGTTGGTGCCATTGAGGCTGGAGAGGTTGATGAGGGAGCTGAACGGCATGGCGCGTCTTCCAGGCTGGGCTGCGTTGCGGCGGGCTTGGACCCAGCGTCCCGGCTGGTGAGAGCCACTTTGTTTGGTTCAAATCCGCCTTTAAAATCTATTAGCAATATATGAATTGAGTGGTCAATTCTTTTGTCCGCGCGCCCCTCGCAGCCTCTCCCAAGCCAAAAAACCTCCCAAAACCAGCAAGCCAGCCCCTGCCATTGCCACCATCCCCAGTCTGGGCCCCAGCCCATCGGCCAGCGCGCCCATGGCCAGCACGCCCGCAGGGCTGCAGCCGATGCAGGTGGTGACCAGGCCCAGCACGCGCGAGCGCATGGCGGGCGGTGCTGCCGCCATGGCAATGGAGGTTTGCAGCGCCGAGAAGCGCGCGGTGCCCAGGCCGCCCAGCGATAGCAGGGCCAGCGCCAGCCCATAGGACGGCACCTGCGCCACCAGCAGCAGCAAAACCAAAAAACTGGCCGAGCCGAGCACGAAGCTGGCCGGGCCGGGCGGGCGGCCGGGGCGCAGGGTCAGCCAGAGCCCGCCCAGCAGCGCGCCGAAGGGCTCGGCTGCCGCCAGCAGGCCGATTGCGGCGCCGGAGACGCCAAAGGCCACCGCGCCAAAGGCCGGCAGCACCGCGCCATAGGCGAAGGCGAAGATGTTCATCACCAGGGTCAGGGCGAGGACGAGGCGCAGGCGGGGTTCGCGACGGGCGAAGGCGGCGGCCTCGGCGATGCCGGCGAAGGAGAGGGGGGGCAGCGGGCCTTCGGGGCGGGGTGGGGGGCGGATGCGCAGCACCAGGGCGAGTGCCACCAGGTGGAAGAAGCAGGCGATGGCGACGGCGAAGGCCAGGCCCGTCCATTGAAACAGCGCGCCGCCGAGCAGCGGGCCGAGGGCGCGGGTGCAACTGCCGGTGAGCGTATCGAAGGCGATGGCGCGGACGATGTCCGCCGGTGGTGCCAGATCGGCCGCCATGCGCCGGCGCGTGGCCATCTCGCCCGACCAGGAGAGGCCGGCGATCAGGCCCTGGGCCATGAGGTGCCAGGGTTGCAAAAGCCCGGTCACTGCGAGCAGCACGACCGAGCCGGCGGAGAGGGCTGAGGTGGCCTGAAGGCCGGCCAGGACCAGGCGGCGGTCAAAGCGTTCGGCCAGGGCGCCGGCCATGGCGCCGAGCAGCAGCATGGGCAAAGCGCGCATCATCACCACGGCCGAGACCGCCAGCGCCGAGCCGGTTTCCTGGAACACCCAGAGCGTGCCGGCCAGGATCTCCAGCCAGCGCATGGCATTGGCAATGCCGCCCAGCAGCCACACCCGCCGGTAATCCGGCAGGCGCAGCAATGCGATGATGCTCACATCACCACGGGCGCGGCCGCGGCGTGCAGCCAGCGGGCCAGAGCGAGCATGTGCGCATCCTGATACGGCTGGCCGATGAGTTGCACCCCCATGGGCATGCCGCCCACCGCCAGCATGGGCAGGGTGACGGCGGGGCAGCCGAGTGCCGAGGTGCCGGCATTGCAGGAAGGGTCGCCGGTGGGGCGGGGGTTGGCGGCGGCGTCGGGCGCCTGGGGGTTCCAGAGTGGCGCTGGGCCGGGGCAGGCGGGGGCGATCAGGGCATCGGCTAGGGGGGCTATGGCGGCGTGGGCGGCGCGCATGGCGTGGCGTTCGGCGAGGAGGGCGGCGTAGTCATCGGCGGTGGTGGTGGCCGAGG
>Ga0209085_1000761_pt1 | contig 22504 bp, 29 predicted proteins | sample C_131016_EF_Meta_FD_187310 | JGI IMG/M metagenome (GOLD analysis project Ga0209085, IMG submission 187310) | Freshwater microbial communities from Lake Croche, Canada to study carbon cycling - C_131016_EF_MetaG (SPAdes) (version 2) | ecosystem: Environmental > Aquatic > Freshwater > Lake...
GAACAAATGCGCAAAGGCGTTGAGCCTTTAATCTCCAAAGCGCAGTTTGCAGATCAGATCAATGAGGTGGTTAACCCTTATTTGCAGACGATCCAAGGCATGGGTTTAGATGCACCCAAAGCGATAAAAGCCTTGCTAGAGGCTGACAACATGTTGCGAACTAGTAATGGGCAAGATAAATTGCAATTATTTAGTAGATTAGCGCAACAATATGGGGTAAACTTAAATGAAGTAAACTTCCCGCAAGGAGTTGACCCGACAATTTACGCACTACAAAACGAACTAAACAATGTTCGTGGTGAAGTGATTGGCTGGAAACAGCAACAAGAGCAAGTTCAAAATCAGCAGCTTTTAGGCGAAATTGAAAAATTTAGCTCTAAAGCCGAATATTTTGAAGAAGCGCGTCCGACCATGATTCAACTCCTACAGAGTGGCGTGGCGCAGACGTTAGAGGACGCATATGAAAAAGCTGTGCGCCTCGACCCTGAGTTATTTGACAGCGTACAAGTCAGCAAACAGGCCGAATTGGATAACGCAAAACGAGTAGCGGCAGACCGAGCAGCGAAATCTGCAAGGGCTAATGCGGTTTCGGTTAAAAGTTCCACACCAGGAATGGCTACCAAAAACAATGCTCAAGATAGGCGCAGTTTATTGGCAGAGCAATTTGACCAATTATCTGCACGACTTTAATTGATATAGGAGAATTATTATGGCATTTGCCAATTCCAGTATCAGCGACATCATTGCGACCAACATTCAAAGCCGTACTGGTGAGTTAGCTGATAACGTCACAAACAACAACGCCCTCTTGCGCCGACTCAAAGACCGTGGAAATGTGAAAACATTCTCCGGCGGTAACGTGATTTTGCAAGAGATTATGTACAACGACAGCACCACAAATAACACGAATTCTTATTCTGGTTACGAAGTGTTGAACGTTTCACAAAACAGCCCTATCAGTTCTGCCCAATTTAGCATTACTCAATACGCTGCTGCTGTGTCCATCTCTGGCTTGGAAATGATCCAGAACTCGGGCAAAGAAGCCATTATTGATTTGCTTGATGGTCGTATGATGGTTGCCGAAGCTCAATTGGCTAACCGTATCGGCGGGGACATCTACACAGATGGCACAGGCAACAGCGGCAAAAACATCACTGGTTTGGGCGCAGCAGTTCCTGATGCACCTTCCACTGGTACTTACGGCGGCATTAACCGCGCTAATTATACTTTCTGGCGCTCGCAGAAATATTCTGGCGTGACTGATGGCGGTTCTGCTGTTTCGGCCTCAAACATCCAGTCTTACATGGATTCTTTGGCTGTTCAGTTGATTCGTGGTACAGACAAGCCTGATTTGATCGTTGCTGACAGTAATTACTACCGTTTGTATTTGCAATCTATGCAATCCATTCAGCGTGTTACTGATGGCGGCAACTCCACTCAAGGCGCTGGTTTTGCTTCATTGAAATACTATGGCGCTGGCATGGCATCTGATGTTGTGCTTGATGGTGGTATCGGGTCTAACGCTACTGCAAACCATATGTGGTTCTTGAACACCAAGTATCTGATGTTCCGTCCCCACGTTGACCGTAACTTTGTGCCAATTGGTGGTGAGCGTCAAGCCGTTAACCAAGATGCCATCGTTAAGTTGATTGGTTGGGCTGGTAACTTGACTAGCTCAGGCCCACAATTCTGTGGCGTTCTGATCGCTTAAAGGAGTAAAATCATGGCATATACAGTAACCCCCGTCATTGGTATTGACTTTAATAACATCGTTAACACCAACACAAACAGCGCTGGTACGGCTGTTCCTACGTTTGGCCCTTTGGGTGCTGAAGTGTTTGGCTCTGACGGCAAAATTTATGTGTTGGGTCAAGCCAACGCATCTATTTCCGCCTCAACAACCGCTTGCACCGTTAACGCAACCACATTCTTGGTGACAGCTTCGGGAGGTTCTTATACATCTCCCGCAGTTGCCCTAGTATCTGGTGACGTTGCATGGTTCTCTAAAGCATCTGTGTAAAATTAAAGGGGCGGCATAAAAACCGCCTCTTTTTAATTAAGGAACTAAAATGGCTATCCCTTCACGAATTCTTGGCGCAGGTAACTCGCCTTTGTCTACAGTCTCCATCGCGGGTGATGGCGCTGTTGGCATTGTTGCATTGGGTTCAACTGCCGCTACCGCAACACAATTGTCGGCTGTGTTCAACACAATCACAACTTCATCCGCTTCTACAGGCGTTAAATTGCCTCCTACAGAAGCTGGCGCACTGGTTGGTATTCGTAATGATTCAGGTCAAACAATTACTGTTTACCCTTACAATACAAGTTCAACCATCAATGCAGCGGCGACATCTGTTACATTGGCAACTGCAAAGAGCATGATTCTTTTTGCCCCGAGCGCAACAACTTGGGCATCCGTCACTTCAGCTTAATCCCCACAGGATAAAAAATGGCACTAGATTCCGATATTGCAAACGCAGACACTCATCTGCACGTTGAGTTTTATACATTTGACAAAGCACCGTACAAAGACATCCCGTTTGTGCGAATTATGGTTCCTGGCGATAAGTACAACATCATTGAACAGCCTGTTCGTGATGACCATAAAGAGCGCTTTCCCCGTCAATGGTTGCACTATCAAATGCAAAACTCAGAAGGTGGGCCTGTCATTGGCACAACTTTGCAAAATTGGCATCTAGATCGCCCTGAAGAATTTACAGACAGCCAAATGGCTGAATTGCAAATTCTAAAGTTTCAAACGGTTGAGCAAGTTGCTACGGCAAGCGATGCTCAATTGCAGCGCGTAGGCATGGGCGCTGTTGGATTGCGTGAAAAAGCAAGAGCATATCTGCTGAGACGCAATCAAAGTGAGAGTTCATTTGAATTAGAGCAGACCCGTTCTGAATTAAAAGAATTGCAAGAGCAAATGAAAGCCTTGTTGTCTGAAAAAGCACGAGGCCGCCCTAAAAAAGAGGTGTAAATTATGTCTAGCACTATGCTTCAGTTAGTGCAGCAAGTTACAAACGAATTAGGCGTGTCAACACCGACAAGTGTTGCTGGAAATACTAATCAAGACGTTACCCAAATTCTTGCGTTAATGAACGCAAGTGGTTACGAGTTTCTGCGCAAACATCCTTGGCGAACCCTTACAAAGCAAAAGCAGTTTTATACGGAATATTTGACCACTACTGGCACATGGTCTAGTAGTGGCTCATCTATCACGGGAATTCCGTCTACAAATGGTTTGGATAGCACCTACATGGTGGTTGGTACAGGCATTGACCAAAACACCTTTATCCAAAGCGTAGATTCTTCGACATCTGTTACTTTAACTAGAAAAACAACAGCAGACGCAACTAATGCAACCGTGTACTTCCAAAAGATGAAGTACGCATTTCCTAGCGATTACGAAGCCATTATCCCAAGGACAATGTGGGATAAGGACAAGCATTGGGAGATGTTAGGCCCAGAAGATGCGCAGCAGTGGGAATGGTTGCTGTCTGGATATATCGCTACAGGCCCCCGAATTAGGTGGCGTTTGTTTAGCAAGTATTTCCAGATATGGCCTGGTTTTTCTACCGCTGAGTTTTTGGGTTACGAATACCGTTCAAATGCTTGGGCAAACAGCGCGGCTGATGAACCTAAGACATCTTTTACGGCTGATTCTGATACTTGCATTTATCCTGACCGTTTGATGGTTCTTTCAACCAAGCTCAAATATTTTGAGGCTAAAGGGTTTGACACAACGGCAATGTATCGCAACTATTTGGAAGAAATGGAAGCAGCTATTGCTTTGGATATGTCGGCGGCTAACTTGTCGTTTGCGCCAAGGCCAGGCACTATCTTGGTTGGATACGACAACATTCCTGACAGTGGTTATGGGGCATCGCCATAATGAAAATTGCCCAACGAACTGCCGCTAATGTAGCAAGTATTCCAGCGCCAGTTGGCGGGTGGAATGTGCGTGATTCACTAGCAAATATGTCGCCTACTGATGCGGTGACAATGACCAATTACTTTCCAACTGTTTCAAGTGTGAACTTGCGCGGCGGGTACAGTAAATGGTCAACGGGTATCACGGGGCAAGTTGACACGGTGATGGCCTATGAAACAGGCAGCGTTAGTAAATTATTTGGGGTTGCTAGTGGCTCCATTTACAACTGCACAACCAAAGGGGCTGTGGGCGCTGCTGACAAAACAGGGTTGACCAACAGCCGTTTTGAGCATATTAACGTCACAACGCCTGGCGGCAGTTTTCTTTATGCCTGCAACGGTGTAGATGATCCCCTGCTGTACAACGGCACAACATGGCAAAGCGTAAACGCCTCAAGCTCACCAATTGCAATCACTGGCGTAACCACAAACAAGCTGAACAATGTCACGTTGTTTAAAAACCGTGTTTGGTTTATTGAAAGAGAAAGTTTAAAAGCATGGTACTTGCCCACTAACTCAGTGGGTGGCGCTGCCGAGGTTTTAGACTTGAGTTCAATTGCCCGAATGGGCGGTTACATCGTGTCTTTTAGCGCATGGACGATTGACGCTGGTTATGGCGTAGACGATAACCTTGTTTTTGTGACCTCACAGGGCGAGATTATTGTTTATCGAGGCACAGACCCCGCCTCTGCAAGCACATGGGCTTTAGCGGGCGTTTGGAAGCTCGGCGCACCCGTTTCTAGGCGTTGTTTGTATAAATACGGTGGCGACCTATTGGTTTTAAGTTTAGACGGTCTTTTGCCACTGGCTTCAGCGTTGCAATCAAGCCGACTTGACCCAAGGGTAAATCTATCAGACAAAATTCAGGGCGCTATTACTGAGGCGACAACGGCTTACCAAAATTCGTTTGGTTGGGCTTTGCTTTATCACGCTAAAAACAATGCTTTGTGGATCAATGTGCCTGTTGGCCTTGGTTCGCAAGAGCAGTTTGTGATGAACACCATCACAAAATCATGGACAAGGTTTACAGGGTGGGACGCTAATTGTTGGGAAACATTTTACGACAATCCTTATTTTGGCAGCGATGGTTATGTTGGTTTGGCTTGGGACGGTTTTACCGATGATGTGAGTGACATCAATGGGATTGTTTTGCAAGCGTTTAACTATTACGAAAACCGTGGTGTAAAGAAATATTTTACAAGAGCCAGGCCCTCTATTTTCACAAATGGAACTCCCAACATTTTGGTTGGCATAAATGTTGATTTTGATTTATCAGACACAACAGGAGCCTTGAACTTTAGCCCATCAAGTTATGGGGTGTGGGGAACATCGCTTTGGGGTAACGCATTGTGGTCAAGCGGAACAATCATTACAAACAACTGGCAAGGGGTCACTGGCATTGGTTATTGTGCGGGGATTCAGTTAAAATCAGCCTCACAGGGCCTGCAAATTGAGTGGGCCTCAACTGATGTTGTTTTCCAACAAGGATGGGCTGGCATATGAACCCAAAGATGGAAAGATTTGCGGATGTTTCAGCCGAAGCCGTGGTGCTTATTGGCAAACATTGGGCTGAACTCTACGGCAACGCTAACTTGAAAAGCGACTTTGGTGGCATGATTGAGTTGGAAAAAACAGGAAATTTTGCATACTTTACATTGCGCACCGAAACGGGTGAATTAGCGGGTCATGCAGGTTTTATGGTGTTTAGATCGCCTTTTTATGGCGCAATGCAAGCAATAGATGTTTTTTATTATGTGCTGCCAGAACATCGAGGCGGGTTGGGAATTTGCAAAATGCTTAAATTAGCAGGGCAAATGCTTAAAGTTAATGGCGTAAATCAAATCATGATAAGCCACAAAAAAAATCAAGATTTGAGCGTTCTGCTGCAAAGAGCAAACTATGAGCCATCAGGCGAAACATACGAATTTAAGGAATAAACATGGCTTTCTTTTGCCCTCAACCAAATCCGCCCGCAACGCCTGATTATGCGGCTGCTGCCAAAGCCCAGGGCGCAGCAAACAAAGAAACTGCAATTACTCAGGGTTACTTAAACAATCCTAACGTACAAGGCCCATTAGGTGGCCAAAACGTAACATTTGATCCCCTTACAAATCAGCCTTATATACAACAATTTTTGACACCAACGGGACAAAGCACGCTGGAGGCACAGCAGCGCGTCCAACAGCAAATGGCGAACCTAGGCGAAACTGGTTTGCAAAAAGTATCCGGTGTTATTGGGACGCCATTTCAATATACAGGGCCGCAAACAACTACTTCACTTGCAAATTCTGGGCAAATACAAGAGTCGCCTGATTTGTTGGGCATGGGCAGGGCTTCTGGTGGATTTACAGGCGATAGAGCCTATGGTTCTGTTGCTAATCCACAAGCAAATGGCAATTTCCAAGGCCAACAAGCAACTGGCGGCGTAACTGGCCCATCTTTGCAGCAAAGTTATGGCAACTATGGCATTGTTCAAAATGCGCCTAATTTGGGTTCTTATGGTTCAGCATCATCTATTGGCGCAAACCAATATGGTTTATCTGGTGGCATAAATCCCAATCAATATGGATCAGCCGAAGGCGGCGTTCAAGATGTTAACTTGCAGCAATCTGTTGGTAATATTGGTCAAATTAATCAAAACTTAAATGCCAATAATTATCTTGCCAACAACCAATTAAATTTGGGTAATGTTGCGCAAATGCCTGTTAATGCGGGAACGACAGGCCAAGCAGCAATTATGGCTCGTCTTGCGCCTCAATTGGAGCGCCAACAAAAGGCCACTGCTCAAAACTTAGCAAACCAAGGGCTGGTGGCGGGCGGGGAAGCATATACTAACGCAATGCGAGATCAAAGTCAGCAGCAAAATGATTTGTTGACGCAAGCAGCATTGCAAGGGATTAGTTTGGACACCGCGGCAAATCAACAAGGTTTTAATCAAGCCTTGGCTGCGGGTCAATTTGGAAATACTGGAACACAGCAAAACTTTGGCAATGCTTTGGCGGCTCAACAAGCGCAAAACGCGGCACAAAACCAAGGTTTTAATCAGCAATTGCAATCAGGGCAATTTGGCAATCAAGCACAGTTAGCGAGTTTTGGCGTGGATTTGCAAAATCAGCAAGCACGGAATCAAGCTATTGCCCAAAATTATGGTCAAGGTTTAAACGCTCAACAATTGGCAAATCAATCAATTGCGCAAAACTTTGGTCAAGGTATGACCGCATCAAATGCGGCAAATGCGGCAATTCAACAAAATCAAAATGCGGCGTTGCAACAGCAAACAGCTGCAAATCAGGCGCAAGCACAACAATATGCGCAGGCTCAAGCTAATGCACAGTTTGCCAACCAAGCTCAATTAGCTGGATTCGGTGCAAATTTGCAAAACCAACAAGCGCAAAACCAAGCTATTGGTCAAAATTACCAACAAGGCATGGGAACACAAGCAGCTCAAAATCAAGCGGCTGCGCAAAACTTTGGTCAAAACGTAACAAATCAGCAATTGGCAAACGCTGCCATTGGTCAGAATTACCAGCAAGGGATGAACACCCAAGCGGCTCAAAACCAAGCTCTGTTGCAAAATCAGAATATTGCATCGCAACAACAGCAATTAAATAATGCTGCTCAACTTCAGCGATACAACCAAAACCTTGGTCAAGGGCAGTTTGCTAACCAAGCGGCATTGCAAGAGTTGCAAAAACAATTGACATTGCGCAATCAGCCTCTGAACGAAATCACTGGTTTGATGAGTGGTTCACAGTTGCAGATGCCTCAATTCCAAGGCTACAACCCAACGAATATTGCGCCAGCACCTATATTTGCGGGTGCGCAAGCTCAAGGTGCGGCTGATTTGCAAAACTACGGCATCCAGCAGTCCGGTGCTAATGCTGGATTAAGTGGATTGTTTAACCTTGCTGGCGCTGGAGTTGCAAAATATTCAGATCGCAGATTGAAGTCAAACATTGAGCGCATTGGCACTCACAAACTTGGCATTGGTCTTTATGAATACGACATCTTTGGTGAGCGTCAACAAGGTGTAATGGCTGATGAAGTTGAAAAAGTCATGCCAGAAGCCGTTTTGATGAACCCAAGCGGTTACAAAATGGTCAACTACGATTTATTGGGGTAAAACATGGCTAATCAATACGAACAGTTTAATGTTGCAAACCCTTATCAATTGCAGCAACAAGAGTTGGATCGCCGCCAGAAGATGGCTGAGATTCTTCAGCAGCAAGCATTTGAGCCTGTTCAAGCGGGTTCATACCAAGGCATCCAAGCACGAATTAGCCCCGTTCAAGGCTTGGCTAAAGTGCTTCAAATGTATTTGTCAAATGAAAATCAAAAAGATTTAGTAAAAGAGCAAAAAGCCTTAGGTGAGCAATATAAAGCCGATACATCGTCTGACATTCAGCGATTGATTAAAGGCTTGCAAGGCCAAGCGGGTTCGCCAGAAATGAAGCAAGAGCCAACAGAGGCAGATTTCCAAGACAATCCAAACCTTGCGTCAACATTTGCAGAGATGCAGCCTGACCAACAAAAAGCGTTTACTACACCCGCTGTTCAGGCGAGGGCGGCGGGCCTGCTTGACCCATCATTGATTAGCGAGTTTAAAACGCCTGGTATGCAACAGCAGGCCATGAATATGTACATGGCTCAACTTGCCCCAGAAGCGCCCGTAATTCTTGGTGAAGGTCAAATTGCATACAGCAAAAAAACAGGCGCAAAACTTTTTGAAGGCGGTTCAAAATCACCTTTTAGCAATGTTAACCCCGCCCAATACACGCCCGAAAGTTTAAAAGTGTTTCAAAACAGTGGCGGTAAAGATATGTCTTTATTACTGCCCGCAGTTAGCGCAGATACTCAAGCAAGATTGACGCAAGATGCAGCGCAAAATCAAGCAAAACTGACGCAAGAGCGTGAACTTTCTGATCGCGCATTTAATGGTTTGAGTGCAAATCAGAGGGCCTCGCTTGCCAATGAAGGTGCAAGAATCGGAATCAGTGCAAAAGAACTTTATTTCAATACTGGATTGAATGCGGGAGGTGCTCCTAATGTAGCGCCCGTTGCCGCACCACAGCCTACTCCACAAATGGCTCAACCTTTGGCGCAATCTGTTGCGCAAGCGCCCACGCAAGCTAGACCTGTTGCGCCGCCTATGCAAACCAGACCCGTTGCCGCGCCTGTGCAACCCGTTGCGGTTCCTGTATCGCCTAATCAAGCCTTAATTGCCGCCTTGTCGCCAAAAGCAAAACAAGATCTGCAAATTGCTCAATTGAAAGAGCAACAAGCAGCGGCGCAAGCATTACCAGAAATAATGCAGCAAGGCCAAACTTTGATTAGTTCAATTGACCAAATGATTGGCAAAAAAGACGCATCAGGAAAAGTCATTATTCCTGAACACAAAGGTCTGAAAGACGTTGTTGGCACAACCATTCCGTTTGAATACAAGCCATTCCAAGGTGGCACGCCTGGCGCTGACTTTGCTTCTTACTTTAATCAAGTTCAAGGTGGTGCTTTCCTTAAAGGCGTTCAAAGCATGAAAAACACTGGCGCTATTTCTGAGGTTGAGGGAACAAAAGCTACTGCCGCATTGTTGAGAGCTTCAAAAGCGCAATCACCTGATGAATTCAGAAGTTCAATGGCTGAGTTTAGAGATATTATTCAAACAGGCATAAGAAACGCGCAAATTAAAGCTGGCACGGCTCGAATTCCGACCTATAACCCCGCAACTGGAAAGGTCGAGTAATGTCTGAAGCATTTAAAACTGTAGAAATCCCAAATTTTGGGCCAGTTAACTTTCCGGTCAGTATGTCAAATGACCAAGTTAATGCTGCAATTTTTAAAATCACGCAGGCGCCTCCATCTTTAGATATATTTGGCACAGACTCTCAACCCGCAGTTGATAAAACAGTTGAATCGCCCGCAATGATGCAGGGCCGACAGGCTGATTTGTCTATGCCTGCCAAAATGGGTTTAGCGGCGGCTCAAGGTTTAACCTTTAACTTTGCGCCTAAAATAGCGGGCGCGGGCGCGGCGGGTTTGGACATTCTTCAACGTGGCCTCAACGCAAACCCATCAGAGGCTTACGCAAATACCCGTGATTACGTCAAAGGCGTAAACGAACAATTTAGGGAAACCAATCCCAAAACGGCATTTGCTAGTGAAATGGTTGGTGGCTTGCCTCTTTTGTTAACTCCTATGGGGATGACAAGCAAAGCGGCTCAAACAGCAGAAGCATTATCCGCAGCGCAAAAAATGGGAATGGCTGCAAAAATGGCGGGCACGCAAGGCACTATTTCTGCTGCTGGCGCGTCTGACATCAACCCTGTAACCAATCCCACAGAATACGCCCAAGACATTGCCAAAAAAGCGGCAATTGCTTCAGCCTCTGGTGGTGTTTTATCAGGCATGGGACAAGGTGTTTACAACGTGGGCAGCAATGTTGCGCAGCGTTTTATACCTGAAAGCGCCAAAGATGCAGCGCGAATCAAACTTGCTCAAGCCTTGCAACGTGGGTCAAGTGAGGAGGGCGCAAACTCTGTCATGAATCGCGTCCAGCGTGAAATGGGCATGAACCCCAATGCAAGCATTGCGCAAGCGGGCGGGCCTAGTGCGTTAGGTCAGTTGGATGTGTTGGCTTCCATGCCAGGCCAAGCTAAAACGCTGGTAGAGCGCAGAATTCGTGAGCAGCAAATGTTCAGGCCTGAACGCCTTGTAAATGCCGCTGATGAGGCTTTGGGCACACAGGGTAAGGGCTTTACAGCCACATTGGAAGCATTGGATGCGTTCAAAAAAGCAGAATCTACGCCTTTATACAAACAACTTGAAAACGTATCGGTAAAGATTGACCCCGAGTTGCAAAAGTTGATTCAAGCCTCAAGGTCTGCACATGGTAAGGCTGAGTTGTTAACAGAGTTAAATAGACAGTTGCCGATTGACATTTCTAAGTTGAAGGCGGGCGATGATGTCCCTCTCAAAGTCTTAGATGTTGTCAAACAATCACTTTATGATATAGGTGAATCATCCCGTGGTGAGTTTGGCAAGGCTACAAACACAAGCCGAGCATATGACAATTTGCGAGTGGCATTGACAGACAAACTTGCAGCTTTATCACCCGCAGACAAAAACGGCTCAATTTATCGTCAAGCCTTGGATGCGTATGCAGGGCCATCACAGTTGAGTAATGCTGTTGTCAAAGGCCGAACAGCCATGAAACAAGACGATATTGCATTGTCTGACCTGATGGGCAATATGTCGCCAAGCGAAATAGAGGCTTTCCGCATAGGTGCATTGCAGTCTTTAAAAGACAAAGTTGGCACAGAGGCGGGTCAGACATCACTCCTAAAGATGTGGAAAGAACCATCCACCAGTAACCGACTCAAAGAAATATTTGGTGATAGCTATCAAAAGTTTTCCCAAGAAGTTGCCAAAGAAGCCAGGTTAAAGCCTTTAGAGCAAGTCGGTCGAGGCTCGGGGACATTTTCTAGGATAGCTGGCGCTGAAGACTTGGGTGTTATGCCGACCACAATAACTGCGGGTAAAGCAGTGGCAAATGCGGCAACTGGCAACCCATTGGCGGCTGCGGGTGAGGCGGCAAATGTCAAAAACAGGATTGGTCAAGTAATCAATCAAATGCCTGAAACAACACGTAATGAACTTGCTAAAATGTTGTTAATGCGTGGCGCAACGGGACAATCAGAAGTACAAAACACAGCGGCTTTGATTCGTGCTTTAAACCAAAGATCAACGCAATTGCAAACGGGTGGCGGCTCAATCATTGGGCAAAACATTGACCAATACGGAAGATAAGGAAACAAAATGAGTTACAACGGTTCAGGCACGTTCAACATCAACACAGCGGGCCAGCCCGTTGTTACAGGCACAGTAATCACTAGCACAGCATTTAACTTGCTGACTGCTGACTTGGCAAGCGGTTTAACGACCGCATTGACAAAAGATGGTCAAACCACACCCACCGCAAACATCCCAATGGGGACGTTTAAGATCACTGGTTTGGGTGCGGGTACTGCGGCAACTGATGCGGCTCAATTTGGTCAATTGCAAGCGGGCGCAACCCAAATTGCAACGGTCACAGGTACAGACACATTTGTGGGTACTTTATCGCCCGCCCTTGGTGCTTATGCAGCGGGTAATTTGTTCTCATTTGTTGCGCCTAATACGAACACAGGCGCTTCCACAATTAACCTAAACAGTTTGGGCGCTAAAAGCATTACAAAACTAGGCTCAACTGCGTTAGCTGCGGGTGATATTGTCAGTGGTCGAATCTATCTGATTGAATACGATGGAACTCGCTTTCAATTGATTAACCCGTCAGCCTCAAGCGTTTCGTCATTTAGCGCGGGTTCTACTGGTTTAACCCCATCTTCTGCCACTACAGGTGCTGTCACCCTTGCAGGCACATTGGCAACCACAAACGGCGGCACAGGACTAACATCCTTCACCGCTAACGGTGTGGTCTACGCATCATCTTCAAGTGCATTGGCTACTGGTTCTGCGCTGGTGTTTGATGGGACAAACTTAGGTGTTGCAAATAGTTCCCCATCTGATGCTGTAACAGTTGGAACAACTACTACTGGCAAGAACATTCGCATCTATTCATCAAGCAATGGAAATAACGGCCTTTTTAGAATGTTTGATTCGGGCGGTACGGAGCGTTTGCAATTAGGCGTAAATACTACTGGTGAAGCGGTTTATTACAGCCCTACTGGTTCTGTACACACTTGGTACATTAACACAGAACAAATGCGCCTAACCAGCACAGGTCTGGGTATTGGTACAAGTAGTCCTAGTGCAAAACTTCAAGTTAAAGGTACAGTTAATTTTGAAGCAACTAATTCAACCAATGTTTGGAATTTATATACCTACACAGACAACACATTGCGTTGGAACTATAACGGAGCAGGTGCTGATGAAATAGTCCTCGACACCTCCGGTAACCTTGGACTGGGTGTTACTCCGAGTGCTTGGGGAAGCATCTTTAGAGTTAACCAAATTGGTAATTACGGTTCATACATTGGTGGACGTACTGATTCGTCTAATCAATTGCACCTTGGAACAAACTCGTATTACAACGGTACAAACTGGATTTATACCAATACAGCCGCTGCTACAAGATATGTTCAATCGTCTGGCGCACATGAGTGGTACAACGCTCCATCTGGCACAGCAGGTAATGCCATCACGTTTACTCAGGCAATGACACTGGATGCCAGTGGGAATTTGTTAATAACAAAAACAGCTACTGGTAATAACTCTTTGGGTGTTGAACTCCGTGCCACTGGGCAAGTAACATCTAATTTGGTTGGCAGTACAAGTGCTACAGACACTTTGACTGTTTATTCAACCGGCGCTGGTGCATATCGTTTTTATGTTGACATGGGTGGAACTATTCACGCCACTTCAGTTGTGATTACAGCAATTTCCGACCAACGCCTCAAAGAAAATGTCCGTGATATTGATACGGGTCTTTCTTCAATCATGGCGCTTAAACCGCGCAGATTTGATTGGAAAGAAGGCAAAGGACAAGACAAGAAAAATGCCGCTGGCTTTATCGCTGATGAATTTGAAACAGTATTTCCTGAATGTGTTGGTTTTTCAAAAGCTGGTGGGGATGGTGTTGAGTACAAGAACATCAACCATGAAACACTGATTCCTACATTGGTCAAAGCCATTCAAGAACAACAAGCCCTTATTGAATCACTCACAACCCGCCTCACGGCTTTAGAAAGCAAGGCATGATTACACAAGAACAAGTGAATCATTTATTTGAGTACAAAGATGGTGTGCTGTTTTGGAAAAATTCTGCTCATCCATCTTTTAATGGAAAACAAGCTGGATGCGATGATGGTCAAGGGTACATCAAAATTACTGTTGGCGAAAAACAATATACAGCCCACAGGTTGATTTACTTGATGCACCACGGTGAACTGCCTGCCACCATAGATCATGCAGATCGAAATGTAAAAAACAACCGAATTGAAAACTTGCGTGCCGCTGATGCAAGCAAGAATGGCATGAATGGTCGGGCAAAATTGTCGGCTACTGGTTGCAGAAATGTTACTCGCAAAAAGAATCGGAACAAATTTACTGTGATGATTCGAATTAACGGAAAAAGCACATTCATTGGAAATTTTGACGACTTGGAGTTGGCTGATTTGGTAGCAACAGAAGCAAGGTCAAAATATCATGGCGAATTTGCGTTTCAATCTTAAAAATTTACCTTAAAGGAAAAGCATGACTAATTACACATGGGGCATCCCCCAAATGGATCGCCTAACCTCTGACGGCTTTGTCGTTACGGTGCATTATCGTGTTGACGCCACTGATGGCACTTACACCGCCTCAACCTACGGCACTGTGGGCTACACACAGCAGCCAGGCGAGACATTCGTCCCCTACGCTGACCTGACCGAAGCCATTGTGGTTGGTTGGGTTCAAAATGCTTTGGGCAAAGACACGGTGGAAGCCAGTTTGCAAGGTCAAATCAACGCACAGATCAACCCTGTGCAAGAGTCTGGCATACCTTGGAGCACATAAATGGATTATCAGTCAGTTATCAATTTTGCGGCTGGTTTAGCCTTTACGGTAGCTGGCTGGTTTGCCCGTGAAATGTGGTCTGCTGTCAAAGAGTTGAAATCCGACTTGTCTAAACTGCGGGAAGAACTGCCTAAAACGTATGTTGCCCGTGATGATTACCGAGAAGATATGCGTGAAATTAAAGAAATGCTTGGAAAGATCTTTGATAAGTTAGAGGCCAAGCAAGACAAATAATCCGAACGCTCCAGCGTGAAAAGGGGGTGCTGGCAGACCATCCTACGGGTTAACGTCTGCCCCAAATTGGAATGAATATGATTGACCCCATAACGATAGGTGCTGCGTTTGCGATAGCCAAAAGCACGATTGCAGGGGTCAAAGAAGCAATCCAGATGGGCAAAGACCTACAGGAATGTAGTGGTGACTTAATAAAATTTTTTGAGCATAGGGATACAGTGGCTAAGGCTGCTGTACACGATAAAAAGAAATCAAAGTCTGACATGGGGCGGGCTTTAGACACTGTGATGCAGGCCAAAGCCTTGCGTGATGCAGAAAAAGAATTAAAAGAACAGTTGATTTGGTCGGGTCAAGGCGATGTCTGGGAAGCCATCCAAGCCGAATACAACATGATCGTGGCTAACCGCAAGCGGGAAGAACGTGAAGCAGAGGCCAAAGCCAAGCGGCGCAGAGAGGAAATGGCTGAGACTGTAAACATTTTGTTGATCGGCTTTGTTTCTTTTCTTGCTGCGGGGTTTATTGGGTGGGGTACGTTTGAATTTATCATGTACAAACTAAGGAACTGATATGAAGTACGCATTGTTTTTGTGTCTTGCTTTGTCGGGCTGTGGCGTGGGTTCAGACCCTGCCCCACAAGATAAACCAATGGTTGTCTCACTAGACCCTGGTACTGTTTTGCCAAGCCCATTTGTGGTTGGCCCAAGCGGTACAGCACCTCCTCTTTTTGTAACTGGCCCTGGTGGCAATCAAACATCGACCCCGCCAGTGGTGACGTTTGTAACTGGCCCTGTTGCTGGCCCTGTTGCTGTTGTTAATCCACCTATTGTTGTTGTCAATCCAACAACACCGCCAATTAACTGGTGTACAGATGGATTTGTGGTTGGCCCATGCGTACCAATGCCAAAGCGTTGCCAGCCTGGTGAGTTTACTGTTGGCCCTTGCCCATAAGGAAAAAACATGGATTGGTTAAAGACTATTGCCCCAACAATCGCTACGGCCCTTGGTGGCCCTTTGGCGGGGCTTGCTGTAGATGCTATCTCCAAGGCCATTGGGATAGACCCTAAAGACGTTCAGGCAACGATTGATAGCGGTAAGCTAAATGCTGACCAAATCATGCTAATTAAGCAGGCTGAGATACAGATGGCTGCACGGGCGCAAGAAATGGGTCTGGACTTTGCCAAGCTGTCTAATGATGACCGCAAGTCTGCTCGTGATATGCAAGTGGCTACCAAAAGTTATTTGCCGCCCACCCTTGCAATTGGCGTAACTGTTGGATTCTTTGGCATTTTGTTTGGCTTGATGTACGGTCAAATTGAACACGCGCCTCAAATTGACATTATGCTTGGCAGTCTTGGCACTGCATGGACGGGCATCATTGCTTTTTACTTTGGTAGCAGCGCTGGCTCACAAGCTAAAGACGATCTCCTTCACCAATCTACGCCCACAAAATGAACTCCAACTTTCCCAAAGCCCTTGCAGCCGTTCTTGTTCACGAGGGAGGGTACGTTTTTAACAAACTTGACCCTGGCGGGGAAACAAACCTTGGTTGCACAAAAAAAGTTTGGGAAGAATATTGTGGTCACATGGTAGATACCAAAACAATGCGGTCATTAACTCCTACAGATGTTGCCCCGCTGTATAAATTAAAGTACTGGGACAAAATCAAGGGCGATGACTTGCCAAACGGCGTGGATTATGCGGTGTTTGATGCGGCGATTAACTCAGGCCCAGGCAGGGCCGCAAAGTGGCTACAAGCCTGCGTAGGTGTTGACCCTGATGGTGGTATAGGCTCAAAGACTTTAGCCGCTGTACGGGCCGCTAATCCAAAGCAGTTGATTGAAGACTACAGCAAGCGCCGCCTGTCATTCTTGTACGACCTCCCAACTTGGGAGACATTTGGTAAGGGTTGGGCAAGGCGGGTTAATGAGGTAAACGCAACAGCCTTATCGATGTCATAACGGCGTCACAGTAAGCGATTTCAATGCGTTCATGATTAAACGTGTTGACATCCGCAAAGAATCTGTGCAGGACAAATTGTCGGTACTTCAAAATAAGTGCCTCCCTTTTGATACGCCATATGACACAAATTTTGGATCTTGGTGGATTGCTACTGAGAATGGCGTGGATATTGGCTTTGCGGGTCTTGTGCGTACTGTGTCTTGGGCCGATTGTGGTTATCTGTGTCGCGCAGGGGTTGTTCCTTCTGCTCGTGGACAAGGACTACAGAAACAGTTTATTCGTGTCCGAATCCGACAAGCAAAAGCTCTTGGGTGGCGATGGGTCGTAACTGACACAACAGACAATCCAGCATCGGCTAATAGTCTGATTGCCACAGGTTTTAAATTGTTTCAACCAACGAAGCCTTGGGGTTTCAAAAACACGCTGTACTGGCGTAGGAAATTGTAATGCCTGTTCAAAAATTTTCTGACCAGCAAATTATCAGCACCATTGAAAATAGCGCTTCAATGCGCGAAGCCAGCTTGACTCTGGGTCTGGATTTGTCTGGGCTGAACAGACGGCGTAGACGTATTGAAAATAGAGAAAAAATAGAGATCAAAGCGCCGCAAACCACAGATCAATTTAAACACTTGCAAACGGCCCATGTTCACCCTGCCAGAAAAGACCTTGGCATCCTAAACGGCACTGTCATTGTTTTTAGTGACGCACACTTCTGGCCTGGTGTATATACAACAGCATTCCACGGCCTTTTATGGGCCATCAAAGAACTCAAGCCTAATGCCGTAATTGCCAACGGGGATATTTTTGACGGATCTGCGATCAGCAGACATCCACGCATCGGGTGGACAAAGTCGCCTACAGTTATGGAAGAACTCAAAGCCTGTACTATCACAATGGGCTATATTGAAGAAGCAGCCAAAGAAGCTCGCCACAATGTCAAGCTAATCTGGCCCCTGGGTAACCATGATGCGCGGTTTGAGACGTTCCTAGCTGCCAATGCGCCTCAATATGAACACGTTAAGGGTTTTACTTTGCGCGACCACTTCCCAGATTGGGAGCCTTGCTGGGCGGTTTGGATGAATGAAAACACGGTGATAAAGCACCGTTTTAAAGGCGGTATCCACGCCACCCACAATAACACTATGTGGTCAGGAAAAAACATCGTCACAGGTCATCTTCATAGCCTAAAAGTCACGCCTTTTTCGGACTACAACGGCGTGCGATACGGTATTGATACGGGTACGCTGGCTGAACCCTACGGCCCACAATTTAAAGACTACACTGAAGAAGGCCCATTGAACTGGCGCTCTGGCTTTGCCGTTCTTACCTTTGTAAATGGCAAGCTGTTATTGCCTGAGTTGGTGACAACACACAGCCCCGATTCAATAGAGTTTCGAGGCCGTGTGATTAAAGTTACTCAGTGACTTCTTCTTCGGTTTCTTCTTCGCCTTCTTCTTCGCCTTCTTCAACTGCGACTTCGTCCCAGTTGCCGATCCAGCCAGCCTCTTCTTGGAATTCAACAAATTCCTTCAAGGCTTCAATCATGTCAAAGTCATGGGTTTCGACAGTCATTTTGCCTTTGCCCATCCAACCGAGTTCCATTTCAAATTTAAACATGTTAGCTCCTAATACAGCGGGATTGCTGCATTTGCTATGCTAGAGGCTAAAAATGACGGTTACAAGACTCACTGAGTTGTTTCGGGTACTTGTTGTTGCATTTTGACTTGATGCTCAATTTTTTGCATCAATACATAAGCGCCCGATTTAGTGGGTAATTCACCCAACACTTGCAGAATAAAACTGATTTCGTTGGTTTCAAAATTAATATTCATGTTTTTTCCTTTAAACACCATTCGCGCTCGTTGCGTCCGGTGTTTGATTTTACTTTGTTGCCTGTTTGCTTAATCAAATTTAGACGTTCCATCTCGCTTAACCGTCTGGCAACTTGGTTGGGGTCTAGCGTTGTATTGCTAGATATTCCATCTTTACCAAGCGCACCATGCTTTGCCAAGCACTCAATGATTTCCGTCCAATGATCTGGCGCTTTTTCTTTGATGCTGTCTGCTGCTTCATAACTCGTCACTGGGTCATCTTTGCGAACTCGCGGAAACAAGTTCAAAGGGTGACCACCAAAAAAATCTGAAAGTTTCATAATTTATCCTTAAAAGTAGCATACGTTGACCTAATAGGACGGTATGCCAGCGCCCCCTTTTCCCAGGAGTATGGGTTAGGCCATGTTTAAAAGTTTATATCGGAATCGTCTTTTAAATTATCTTTTTCGCGCGGTTCATTGATGTATGCCCAACCAGACCAAGCGCCCTCCATTACAGGGATAACGTCAATCTTCAGCATTTCACCATTTTTTGTGTCAATGATTGATCCGATACGGGTATAGCGGTTCTTTTCTTGCCCTTGGGTGTTTTTGTATTTGCCTGTGATAACTGAGATTTCTTTAAGCACTTTTGCCATATTTTCTTTCATTAAGGTTCTTAATTTTTGTTTCTAGTTCACCTAAAAACTCTTGGATTTCGTACTCCAGCATTTTTACATAAATAGGCTCAAATTCAACCCGTTTAATAAATAACTGGAGTCCTTCAGGCATTCTAGGGTCAAAACTAACAAAGTCGCACCAATCTCTTTCGGTACACGCCATTTGCCATTGCATCTGGGTAATGTACTTGGTTGGCACTTTTTGTAATAAGACTGTTTCAATGTGCGTTGCAGTGTTAGGGCACTTAATCTCAATCAATCCGTTGTAGTCCACAAGGCCATCAGGAGACGCTCCAGCCTCTGTAATGCGCGGGTGAATGACAAAGCCTGTCTCAGCCACTAAAACGTCTTTAATCGCCTCGTATGCGGCCCTGGCTAACGGTTCTTGATCTGTACCCCACTGCATTGCAGCATTAGTGTAGCTTTCTCCTTGCGTTCCGGTCATGCGTTCGCAAACCAGTTGGGCCATGTAGTTGTCACGGCTGGCGCTATAACCTGTCTTCGTTTTGGCGATAACGTCAGCTACTTTGGATGCGGTTACCTTACCCAATCGGGCGGCAAACCATTCAGGGCTTCTTTGTTCCATCACAATTTTCCTTTCATTTTGTCTTTAATGGCGATAACTCGTTTCTGCCAGGTCGGTTCACCGTTAGCGTATGCGTAGGCTGCGATATAGGCTTTCTTCAAGTCTTCTTCTGTAGTGGTGGCCTCGATTGCCGCTAACAAGTCAGCCATTTTAGATTCGTCAACTTCAGACTTTTTGATCTCAGTCTTGCGGCTGGCGGCGTTGCCATCATCGTCTTCTGGGGCAATACCGCAAGCAGCCATCAAAGAATAACGCCGAGCGTAGGTCAAAGCAGATCCATATCCCTGCGGGTCGTGCTTAACAGCGGGAACGTGGAGTTTTCCACAGGTCAGCATCTCGCCGGATTCGTGGATAAACACTGTTTCCACGACTACGCCAGTGTCAGACTCTGAACACTGCTGGATCATGGCTATGCCGTTGCGGTTTAAACCGTCCATAACGGCCTCAACGCAAGCGGACAGGTCAGCGTAACGTGAACGAAAATGCGGGTTTGTAGCGGTCTTTAAAGCAGGCCCAAAGGCCATTTGTGCTTTGACAAGTGCGGAAGCTAAGTTTTTCATAATTCGTCTTTCTTTACGATCTTAATTGCAAGGATGTGTTTATTGCCAAGATTGCGAACTGATCGAACCCATGCGCGGATGTTGTGGCGTTGGGTTGTGATTGGCGTCAGGTCGTTGCACCAAAGTTCACGGGCGCGTTTAAGAATGATTGTGTTCATTAGCCCCTCCATGCCAAAAGAATGGCAAACACTGCGCCAATTGCGATAGCGGCTAAACAGTCAAGGATTTGTTCTTTCATAATTTGTCTTTCTGGGGGCCGTAGCCCCGTTTAATTGATTAATTGGGTGTATAGCGATAAATCATGTTGGCGCTTTTAACGCCTTCTTTTAATTCTTTAAGAGTGTCAAAACCACGAACGCCACAATTTGGTTCGTCAGCCCAATACCAACATGAATTAAGAGTAACAATAATGTTGTTGCCAATGCTGCGTTCATCGTCAATGTGAGCAACTCTTTTGCAATGAATGCTTTTGAGACTTTGGATTGTGTTCATAATTTGCTTTCTTAAAAGACCCCGAGACGTTCAGGGCATGGGTGAATTGTATAGCAATCTAGACCAATCCGTCAAGACCCTACAAAAAAATAGGTTATTTGTTGTTTTTTTGTCTATTGGGCTATACTTGGCGAATGATAACAAAACAGCAAGCAATTGAATTAGCGGGTTCACAAGCAAATTTAGCTAGGCTTTTAGGCATCACAAGGGGCGCTGTCTGGCTGTGGGAGACGATACCCCAGGCAAGGATTTGGCAGCTAAAACTCTTGCGTCCAGAGTGGTTTATGAAGTAAGATTGTTTGAAACCAGCTAGGTACGAAGTCATGAGCGTACTGAAAAGAGTTACCCCTTCTCCTGCTGTTGTTTCTTTCTAAGGGGCTATAAAAAGCGGGCTATATGCACTACTACCAGTTCAACATTGGTGACTATCAAAGTCACACATCACACCTTTTAGAAATGGAAGATTTGGCTTATCGCCGAATGCTTGATTGGTGTTACTTACACGAAAAACCTTTGCCAATTGATCCTAACGAGATAGCCAGGCTTGTTAGGATGCGTTCGCATAGCGATAGCATTGCGATCGTTTTGCGAGAATATTTTGAACGTAACGAAGATGGTTGGGTTTCTTTACGAGTGATAGCAGAAATTGAAAAAGTTGGCATCAAATCAGAGAAGGCTAGTGCAAGCGCAAAAGCACGATGGGTGAAAAAAGATAATGAAATCAAAGACTTATCTATTAATGCGAACGCATTGCCATCGCAATCCGAAAGCAATGCTACACATAACACATTACCTATTACACATAACACATTACACATAGTAGAAAAGAAGCAGCGCGGTTCCCGCCTGCCAACAGACTTTGAGCTTCCAAATGATTGGGTTTCTTTTTGCAACCAAGAAAGGCCAGACCTTCAAGCGCGTAAAGTTTTTGACAACTTCAAAGACTACTGGCTTTCGGCTCCTAAAGGAACAAAGTTAGATTGGTCAGCCACATGGAGAAATTGGGTTCGTAGCCAGAAAGTTGAAAAACAAAATGAACTTTCTAAAACAGGGCAAATGAACCAAACGGTTATGTCAGGCTTAACCCGTGGACTCATTGGAGGTGGCTCAAATGTCAAATTACTCGGAATCTGATTTTTGCACTAAAGACGATGGCCTTGATTACATCTTTGCAATCATGGGCGCCACATACGGAGCTGCATTCAATCGCCATTTTGAAGGCATGGATTTAAATTTAGTTCGTTCTGTTTGGGCAAACACACTAGGTGGTTTCCTGACTTACAAACCATCTTTACATCATGCCATTCGACTTTTGCCTGCTGATTTCCCGCCAAGCGCAATAAAGTTTCGAGACTTTTGCAATTCAGGGCCACACATCCCTATCAAACCAGTTTTGCAAATTGAACGAGAGCCAACATTGCATGAGCAAATGGCAACTGAAAAAGCCAAGCATGAAGCCCTAAAAAAATTAGCTGAGATTAGAAGGCAATACGCAAGAAAATGACTTATGAACAAGCCCAAAGAATCCTTGACCGCACCCAAGAAGGTTGGGAATTTAGCGAATTTGTCATCCTCAGAGCGCTTGAGCTTACGGGAGACTATGAACCAAATGGAAGCAGCGGAATGGATCAAGCGATTCAGCCAGAAACTGAAAAAAGATGGGAAGACCGCAGCGTGGAACTGGTGGCAGATCACGTTA
>Ga0209085_1000763_pt1 | contig 22452 bp, 17 predicted proteins | sample C_131016_EF_Meta_FD_187310 | JGI IMG/M metagenome (GOLD analysis project Ga0209085, IMG submission 187310) | Freshwater microbial communities from Lake Croche, Canada to study carbon cycling - C_131016_EF_MetaG (SPAdes) (version 2) | ecosystem: Environmental > Aquatic > Freshwater > Lake...
TGGATGAAAATCCAGAATATAATTTTTAGTTAATTCTTTATCAAATTTTTGCAAATAATTTTCATTTTGTTCTTCATCATCATCATCAAAATCGTCATAGTCATTTTGACTGTCTAAAGCAATATTATTTTGCTTTTTTTCTTTAGGTTTACCACCAGACTGTTTATTTTGTTCTAATTCATCATTATCATATTCAATATCAGAATTATCTTCATCGTCATCGTCATCTTCGCCATCACCGTCTTCAACATCATCTTCATTGTCTTCAATATCGTTGTCCGCATAGTCATCTTCATTTGCATTTTCATCTTCTATATTATCTTTTAAAATTTCATTTTCATCAACATCATTATTATCATCGTCATCTTCGATATCATCATCGTCATCATAGTCACGAATAGTAGGTTTTACACTAATAATTTTTTTTATATTTTTATTTTGTTTGAATGATACTTCACCATCACTCTCATTATCATCGTTATCACTCAAAATAGAATAGTCTTCAATGTCACTCATGTTATATAATATTATATAAATTACATTATATAATTTTAAATTATTTCAATTTTATTTATATTATTACATTAAAATTATACAACTACTATAGATTTCTATGTATGATTACCATTTGCTTTCCATACTGTATTACATGTACAACATAAATAAATATACTTCATATTTGTATCGTCATAACGAATATAAATAATTTCACGCTCGCTACCTTTGGTATTTGTATCACAGTCAGGATTAGGACATAGTATGGTATTTATTCTAGGAAGAGTTGGGTCTAATTTTGTATATTCATTAATAATATGGCTAAATGATAGTTCATCTTTTTTAATTTGAATTTTTGAAACAGTTATATCATCGTTAGATAGGGTGTCATCTTCATTTCCACAATGACGACAATAATAAACTAATTTATTTGGATCATCTTCATTAATACGTATATAATACATATTTTCACAGTTATTACAAAAGTGCATTTTTAATTCTATTTATAATATAAAATATATATTTTATATCAATTTTGTTTTAAATAAAAATATATAGAAAAATACTTTATGACGAATAGTTATTTTTTTCTAGTTCATTATTAAGGATTTTTTTTGAGTATAGTGTATTTATTTTTTCTTTTAGTTTTGGATAATCGAGTGTTACTGTCATATTATAAAAACCACCTTTAATTAATCTAGTTTCATTGTTTTTTGTTTCATCTATTTTTTTATCTAAAAATTTGATTATTTCTTCATAATTTTTTTGAAAGTTTTCTAACACAGCATGATAAAACGCATCAAAAAAAGGAAGAAATAGACCTTGTTTTTTATTAACAACATCGCCCACTGCTACATCAATATTGGAATATTCTATTATTTTGGTATAGTTATCGAATTCATTATGATTTTTGGTTACACCTGGCTCATTCAATAATGGATCCTTACATAATAATGTGCATAAAGTCAGTAATACAGTTGAAATCGTTTGACATGACGTCCATTGATCTCCTGTCCAAGTGTTCAACAGTGAAACACAAACCTTACCACATTTATATAAATTTGGGTTAAATCTTATACCATTTCCATTTGTACAATAAGTAACTTTGGGAGGACTATGCGGATAATCATTTGGATATGTAAATTCAAAAAAATAGTTGCCTGCAAAATAAGGGGTCTCTGAAGGTCCTATTATTAACGCATAGCCTTTTAAAATATCTGTATCATCATGAATATAGTAAATACCATTTTCAATCAACGGGTGTTTAATTATTTGTTTTACATCATTTAATAAACGCGTAATTGTTTCTTTTGTGATAAACGTTGTCATTATGAATAATTACTTTTTAATTAATTGATAATTTATATTTATATGTTTTATTGATATTATTTAAAAAAATTTATTAGGGTTTCATTTTTTGAATTATAAAAAAATGAAATAGAAAAATATCAATATATTATATCATAAATATATGAATGATTTTAACATGAACCAGACACAATTTAAAGACCTAGGGGAATTTTTATATAAGCATAGTGCTAAGATAAGTGAAAACAGCAATTCCAATACAACTTCCAATGGAATAACACATACACATACTAGAATTCCTGATAAAGATTTGAATATTTATCCTGGTTCTTACATCATACCAAAGGAAAGCTTGCCTGAGTTTTATGCTTTATATTATGATCATATTTTTGTTAAAAAAAAGAAAGAATACCTAACTGAAAAACAATTAGATAAAGATGGACCATTAGTAGTCGATTTTGACTTCAAATATGCATACGATGTTGAAACGCGACAACACACAAGAGAGAATATATTAGATATGATTTTGTTATATTTAGAAGAATTAAAAAACTATTTCATTTTTGAAGAAAACAAACCATTTGACATATTTATTTTTGAAAAACCAGATGTAAATAGATTAGAAGATAAAAGTATGACAAAAGATGGCATTCATATGATAATTTGTTTTCAAGTTGATCATACAATTCAGATGATGTTACGTGACAAAATAATAGAAAAAATCCAAGAAACATGGGAATTGCCGTTGATTAATAGTTGGGACGCCGTTTTGGATAAAGGCATTAGTAAAGGTCAAACAAATTGGCAGTTATTCGGTTCAAGAAAACCGCACAACGAAGCATATGAATTAACTGATCATTTTATCGTAACTTTTGATAAAAATGATGGTGAGTTTATGATGGATGAGATGAAAGTTGCACAATTTGATATGAAGCAAAATTTCTATAAACTATCTGTACAAAATAATAAAATTCCTTCTTTTGAATTAAACCCAAAAATAATAGATGCATACAATAAACAACTTGATAATAAAAGTAAAATTAAAAAACCTACTAGTAAAACTAAAGTAAATCTTATTCTAGATGATGAACAAGACGATGATGAATATATTTCATTAAATGAAATTACTGATAAAGAAACATTGAATAAAGCAATGGACATAGTTTTAAAAAAACTGAAACCAAATGAATATGAAGTTAAAGAAACTCATATGTATACTCAAATATTACCTGAAAAATATTACGAACCAGGATCTCATCTATTAAACAGACAAGTAGCGTTTGCATTGAAACATACAGATGAACGATTATTCTTGTCTTGGGTTATGCTAAGAAGCAAAGCATCTGACTTTGATTATGGAACTATTCCAAGTTTATACAACGACTGGAAGAAATATTTCAATACATCGAAAACCGGTGTTACAAGGAAATCAATTTTGTACTGGGCAAAGCAAGACGCATTTGAAGAATATGAGAAAGTATTGGAAACAACCATAGAATTTTACATTGAAGAAACTATAGAGTCGCAAACAGAATTTGATATTGCACAAGTATTATTTCAAAAATATAAAGATAGATATGTTTGTGTAAGTTATGATAAAAAGGGTATATGGTATGTATTTAAAAATCACAGATGGGAACCTGATCGCGGTTTAAGTTTGCGTCTTGCAATTTCGAAAGAAATTCATAATTTGTATTCAAATCGAAGAACCAATTTAGAAAATGAGTATCATCATTATGAACAAGGTGATGATAGATCTGAATATATAAAAAAGAAAATGAAAGCAATGTCAGATATTATGCTAAAATTGAAACGCACAAATGATAAAAATAATATTATGCGTGAAGCAATGGAATTGTTTTATGATAAAGAATTTATCAAAAATATGGATACAAACAAACATTTATTATGTTTTAACAATGGTGTCATTGATTTTAATACAAAAGAATTTCGCGATGGTTATCCACAAGATTATATTACAAAAACAACTCGAATTAATTATATACCATTTGATACAGTTAACAATGAAACTTATCCTGATACTGTAAACCAAATTCATGATTTCATGAATAAATTATTTCCAATTCAAGAACTGAATAAATACATGTGGAACCATCTTGCGTCATGTTTAATTGGTACAAATAAAAATCAAACGTTCAATGTTTATCATGGTAGTGGTAGTAATGGAAAATCAATTTTAGCCGATGTTATGTCCGCAGTTTTAGGTGACTACAAGGGAACTGTTCCAATTACTTTGGTGACAGAAAAACGTAATGCAATTGGTGGAACATCATCTGAAATTATGCAATTAAAAGGTATTAGATACGCAGTAATGAACGAACCATCAAAGGGTATGAAATTGAATGAAGGTATTATGAAAGAGTTGACCGGTGGTGATCCAATTCAAGGTAGAGCACTTTATTCAGAGAGTGAGACCTTTGAACCGCAATTCAATCTTGTAGTATGTACCAATAATTTGTTTGATATTGAAAGTAATGATGATGGTACATGGAGAAGAATTAGAAAATGTGATTTTGTATCCAAATTCATTAATGAGGATGAACAACATACCGATGAAACACTATATATTTTCCCGAAAGACAAAACATTGAAAGAGAAGATACCTGCGTTTGCTCCAGTATTTGCAAGTATGCTTGTAAAAATTGCATTTGAAACAGATGGCAATGTTCCAGATTGTGACTATGTAATGAAAGCATCCAACAAATATAGAATTGGTCAAGATCATATTGCTGCATTTGTAATGGAAAATGTTGTAAAAACTGGCAACGCAAAGGATAGAATAAAGAAACAAGAATTAGCAAATCATTTCAAATATTGGTTTACACAAGAACAAGGAAATAAGAAAATGCCAAAAGGAGAAGAACTGTATATGTATATGGATAAGAAATATGGTCTTCATAAACCAAGCGGTTGGCATGGAGTGCAAATATTGTATCCTGATGATAATATTAATCAAATCGATGACCTATAACTTACAATTTTGATATACAAACTAGCATAAAATACTATAAATAAAAAAATTGAAATATATTTTTTATTTAGATTAAATATTAAAATTATAATATTACATATTTTAATTAAATTTTAACAAATATGAATAAACAAGCTTTTTATACTTGTTACGATGAACGTTATATTTCCAATGAAAATATAAAAAAACATATAAAAAAAAGAGTAGACTTTTCAGTTTTTAGAGATGTAATTATAGTACCAAAAATAAGTGAAACATGTGATATTATTGATATATGGTGGTCAAATACAGATAAAGTAAACGCATGTAAAAGCATGACACTTGAAATACGTGATTTACAAAAAAAATATCCAGACATGACGTATAAACAAGCAATGAAGCTATTGTATCAACCTCATTGTTAAAACATCTTTGTATATATGTTATGTAAAATATAAAAAATTATACAAAAATATATAAATATAAATTATTATATATTTTTATATATATAAATGGAGGAGTATAAAGAATACGAAAAACACAATTTAAATTCAAAACCAAAGAGGAGTAATACTCTAAGATTATCACAAGAGTTCAACGAAAAGTATTTGAGCGAATTAAGAAAAAATATAGAAATCACTGATTTTACCGTTATGAAAGATGACATCAAAAATTATAAACCTTTAACATGTATGCAACTTCTACAACTAGACAAGTTGACAGAAGCAGAAAAAATAGAAATTATATATCTTTACAATACAATGATTTCAACATTAGAGGACATGACACACAAATAACATTATAAATTAAATATTAACATATCCAAATCATGACACAATCGTCTCGTTTTGTTTTAATCATGTAAAATAATTATTGGGTTGATGGTGAAATAACATATGTTGTTCGAGAACCCAAATTTTTTAAAAATACATTTTTTTTTTCATTAAAATCTATATCAACAAATTTTTCTTTTGCAATTTCATATACATGTGTGCTTATTTGTATAGTATTTGGGTCTGTTGTAGTTTGTAATCTATTTGCAACATTCACAGTGTTTCCTATTACACACAGTCGCGGAATTTCAACACCTAATATACCAACAACCACATTACCAAGATTTATTCCTATACGTAGTTGCAATGGTGTGCCATCAGGAGTAGGAATAGTTTTTATTTCTTTTAATATATCAAATGCAAATAAAATTATATTTTTAACATTATTTGTTTGATCATTTGTATATATATCACTTACAACCATATATGCATCACCAATGGTCTCTATTTTCTGTAAATTTTTATAACGATTAATAATATCGTCAAATCGAGTGTATATGTCATTTAATAATTTATATATAACATCAGCATCATATTTTCTAGCTAATTCTGTATAAGACACAATATCTGTAAATAATACACAAATAAAGTCATATGGTTTATAATCTTTTGTTTGGGTTAAGTATCTATCCTCTAATTCTAACGGTAATATTTTTTTTAATAACTCTAATTTTAACGATGTTGTATCTGTAGGAATAAAAGATGTCAATCTATTGTCAATTAAATTCATCACCATTTTACATTTAGATGTAATATTTGTTGAGTTTTCAAATTGCTGTATAGATTTCTTAATAGCAGTTATTAAATTTATGGATTGTAAATCTATATTAGATTTAATATAATATGTTTGCTCTTCATAATCGTTTACAATTAATATAGTTGTTAATTTTGCAATCATATCACTTAATAAATAAAATAACTGTACATCGTATATATTGAATATATTAGTTAATTCAATAACATTAATAAACGTAAATAAAATCCAAATAAAGAGAATGAATGTAGTATAACGCTGTTGTTTTAAATTGAATAACTTATAAATAAAATAACATTCTGATAAAGATAGTGCTAATACAATGGAACTATTATATTGTGTTTTACGAAAAGGAAATAATAATACATGTATAAAATTACTGATAATATGATATCGAGCATTTATATCAGTAAGTGTTAACTTATTCATATCGCAATATATTTGTAGAATTAATGGTGTAGTAAATAACCACATAACTGTTCTTCTAAATTCATATTGATGTATACCAATAGTATTGCTTTCAATAACATTATCTAATACATATTTCAAATAAATAAGCGAAAGTGTATACAATGATGATAGACTTATTTTGGAAAAAATAAGTAGATTAGCATTTAATGCTATAAAAACATATAAAATAAATATATTTGTAGAATATACTAGTGGAAAAAATATAATTGGTTCTTCTTTAAATATTTCAAAATTATCGTATACAAATGGTTTTAATACATTATTTAATTGAAAATAAAATAATGTATATAAAAACAATTGTAATATTTTATTCATATTATATATGTATATATTATACATACATCTATATTTTTTTGTATGATATATAATTGATTATAGTTTACAATGTACGATAAGCATTACTAGGAAATATTCCTTTTATGTTATTGTACAAATTGTATAATAAATGAAATAACCCGTAACACACAAATGGATATACTATCATCAAAAATAAAACAAAAATTCGAACTTTAAAACTTGTATTTGTTTTCACCAAAAAAATAGATAATAAAAACACTACTACTACAAATATGTATATACCTATTAAAATTGAATAGTAAGTGTTTAGACTTGAAATGCCCTGATCTTCATAATATGTTTTTCTATCATTTGTTAAAATGTCGCTTGACTTGGTTTTTAAATTATTTTCTAATTTATCGTTTTCTGTTTTGTATTTTTTGTATAAATCAATAATATTATTGAAATTGACAAGTAATCCTTGATACGTATGTATTTTTTCTTTGTCGCTTGATATATCATAATCAATTTTTTCTTGATATTGATTTGCAATTGCATTAGCTTTTGCATTCAGCTCTTTATCAATATACTCATTATAACCTGCTTGACCTTTTGTATAAGTATAATATGCTTTTTGTGCACTTTTAAATTGTTGTGGTGCACTCACCATATTTGCCTCTGCGTTTAAATAATTTTGTTGTAATTGCGATGATGATTGTTGCTGTTGACATGATGGACCGCAAGTGATTAATTGATTTGCTTGGTTCATTAGATCATTAAAATTATTTAGATTGAAACTTGACATTATAATCTGTATATAATTACTTTATATATTATAATATTATTTCATATACTAAAAAATATTATAATACTTTGCACTAAAAATTACTAGGATAAACAATATTGTTTAATGTTACATCAGGTTTTTTGTATAAACTAGACTTTTTTGTAAAAACATTATTTACAAATGTTTCCGTGCTTGAAGTGCTGCTGCTAGTGCTAGTACCGCTGCTACTACTACATGAAGAAACACATTGATTTGTAGTAGTATCAAATGTCATACCATTTGAACAACAGTTATTTCCTATACATGTTCCATTTGATCTGTTTGACACCCAAGGATCGTTGCTACTATTACCACTATTACCACTACCACTAGTAACTGTACTAGGAGCAGCACTCGGATTAAAACTCCACAAATATTCTTGATAATTCATGTTATCACGGTTCCAAATAGACAATAGTGTATATACAATAAAAAAAGAGCCTATTACTGCTATAATACCTAATAAAATAAAGTAGATTATCTTTGGTAATAGACCTTTGTTGTATAAAAAAGAAATGATAATAATTGGGATCATCATAAAAATAACATACTTCATCAACTTACCATGTTCACTATATTTTTCACCATAATAGTCATTAATTTCTATGAGACGTATTTTATTATTTCTTTCTGCTTCCAAAACCTGTAACTTTTGTTTTGCTTGATTTAACTGACTTTCAACAACACCTATAACACGGGTTTGTTCAGATAATGTATTTTGAGAATTGGAAACAGCCTTTTCATATAATGTAGATATATTACCTAGTGTTTCATATAAATTAACTCTCATTTGAGAGATTGAATTAATTTTATCGATAATTTTCGCCTGTTGCTCACTTGTTAAATTACCATTGTTTTCTAAAGAATTAAATAATTCTTGTTCAATACTTTGTAAAGATTTAATATCACTTAAAAGTTGTTCATTCGTATTTTGTGATGATGCATTAGAAGACGACCCAGATGTTGGTTGTGATGGGCCATCAGATGGCAAATAGGAAATTGGTGTGTCGGATGGATAACTTGGAGGTGGCCCATCAGATGGCAAATAGGAAATTGGTGTGTCGGATGGATAACTTGGAGGTGGGCCAGGAGGTGGTGGAATATTAGATGGTGGAATATTAGATGGTGGTAAATTGGATGGCAAATTGGATGGCAAATTGGATGGCAAATTGGATGGCAAATTGGATGACAAGTTAGATAATATTTGAGAAGGTACTATTGAATTGAAAGACATACTTAATATTATAAAATATTATTATAATTTTGTATTATAATAATAACAGTAATTAATTTATTAATTTTTGATTTTTATTGCAATAAATACTAATGTAGCTGCTAAAATACTAAGTCCGATATAAGTATACTGTTTTTGTGAAGTATTAATTTTTGTATCAGTTAAAATATTATCTAAATTATTAAACCCTTCAATTTTATGTATTTTTGCATTAGTTATATCAGTTTCATCAAGATATTTATCAAAAGAAGATATATCTTTTTTCATTTGTTTATTTACACTATTGTTAATACTTGAAAAATTATTTGTAATATTATTGATCTGTAAAGAGAGTTTATTTAATTTTTCTTGCAAATTTTTTAATTGTTGTTTTTGACTTTGATCAATATTTGAAAACCCATAACTTGATTGCATACTTCCAGTTCCAATTGGATAATTTCCATATTGAACAGAATTTATATTATTTACATTACTACTTACACCTGGTGGAACCTTCAAAACAGTTTTATCGCGTATATATGTTGTTGTATTAGTACTAGGTGTAAACGTAGACGAAGAATAAGTATTAGATATATTTTTTGGAAAACAAGAAGGTGTCGGAGTTGAAGTGTCATATACAAAACTATTGCAAGTATCATTATTGTTACAAGCTTTCATGCAATCGCTCACATCAGTAGAGTTACTAAACGAAGCACCTTGAATGCTGTTTCCATCTATATTGAAATTTTGTAACACTGTGCTATAAGTAGTACCATATGTTGTATTTGACGATGGGTAAGGATATAGTTGCGAGTCAGGGTTCACATATGCAACTTGTCCCATATTCGCATTTACGCCAACGCTTCCTATGTTGTATAATGCATTTGCCTCAACACCACCACCAAATTGTTTGTTTGATATTTTCTGACAATTTGGTTGATTTGTAAATGTATACAAAACAAGATTACCATCACTTTGCATAATTAAAGCAATATAACCACTAGGGGAGCCGACAAAATCACCTGCAGCCATAGTCGAACCACTTGTAATCCAATTTTGTCCATATTTACCATTTGCAGCAGCATACGCGGGGTTGGCATCTTGTTGCTGTCCCGATGTATTAGTTTCCCAAATTAATCCTTGATTGTCACTTGGACTAGTTCCTCTAGTAATCGTCATATTACCACTATCTAATAAAGTTAATACATAGTTACTTTGAGGTAAACTTGCATTATATACTGCATTAGACCAACCACCACCTGACCATGAGCCACCGCTTATTTGAGTACAATTTCCTGCGGGACCATATTCGCTTGTTTGTGACCAATCACTACTCAGTGCGCATTGAGCATTTGTTCCTGAAGTAGAGTCTTGTAATGCAAAATAAGTTGAACCATTTTGTTGTGCAATTTGTTGACATTGTTGTAAGTCATAACTTTGCGAACCTCCATTATACATAGACATTGCACGAGTAGGATTATCACCATAACAGCCAAGATAATTACTAGGCTGAGCTGTAGAATTTGGTGTACTGTAGACGGATGTTCCGCTTGAATTTATTACAGATAAAGCGCCAGTAACTGTTAAAATAGCACTGTTTCCAGTTTGTCCACTTGTACTGGACGACCATATAGTTGATTCTCCAGTCGGTACATAAGCATTTCCATATTGTGTACTGGTTGTTTCACTATTACTAACAGCACAATAACCTAATCCACTTGTAGTATCTACATTTTGTAAAGCAAAGTACTGATAACCATCTAAAATAGCGGATTCTTGACATTGAGAATAACTATATGTGCCGTTTGCAGTTCCACTTGCATTGGGAGCACCACCAATAAACGTCATTGCTGGACTTGCAGTATTATCTTGAAAACAACCAACATAAGTTGCAGTCGGGTTAGACACCAGTGTATTTACAAAAACATTGGTGCCTTCATTTCCGCAACTTTCACTCATGCCCATATTTGTGCCCATAATTAATGGTGGACTAGTAGGTAGTTGAGTACCTGGAATATTATAGTTACTCGACCAAGACATATTAACATCAACATAATTTGATGACGACGCGCTCGGACATCCATTTACTCCAGATATACTATTTAAAACATCAGTAGTTGGTATATATTTTGCAACACCTTTATTTGTAACATAGCATATTTGTCCAGTGGTAAATCTTATAAACTTGTTCAAATATGGGTTACTTGCACTTGTGCGATCACTATACTCTGTAAAGCTTTGTGAAATTTTATTAGTTAAATCAGTATATTGTTTCAATGTTTCATCATATTCTTGTTGTAACTTTGCAAGGCGTTCTTTCTGAGCTGGCGATGTATTTGATTTTATTGTTTTCAACAATGTTTCTGATTGTTGTGCTAGACTATCATTATTGGTGTATCCTTCTTTATAGTTTTTATTATACTGGTTATTATACTGGTTACTATTCTTGTTTATTTTCATAAAGCTATTATTTTTAGTCTCCACTGTAGTAGTAACTGTAGTAGTAATTTTACTTTGATACTGTTTAAATTTATAACCTTGTTCTAATGCAGGATTTGGCGTTTCTTTAGAGTACTTGTGTTTTGTATAAGCAATCGAATTTTTAATTCTTTTATTTGTATCATTATCATTACTTTTACTATTATAACTACTTTTACTATTATCACTACTGTTAATAATATTTGTTTTATTGAGTATTATATCTAAATTAAATAAATTATCTATTATTGTATCCATTTATATAAATAAATAAAATAATATGAAAAATGCAAATTAAAAGAAATTAATTTGCCGTTTTTGAACATATGCTACTAACATAAAACATAGAGTTGTAATTACAAAAATTGAAAAAATGATTACAAATACGTTCATATTTGCTTCCGACTTTTCGCTATCAGAAGTTAAAACAATTTTACTTACAAAAAATATACAAATCAATACTAAAAATAACAACAAGACAAAACTATAATAATTTTTATTCACAGTTAAAGTACTTTGCGTTTGTATTTCATCTAATGACTGAAACTGTGACAAGTCGCTTAATATTTTTTCTCTCTGTCCTTCTAACTGTTTGAAGTTTTTTTGTAACAAATCATATTTTTGCATTGCATCATTATTTTCTGTTGAAGGAGTATTTTTATTAGTTTGAATTATTTGCATGATTTCACCATTTATTTGCAATAATTGCGAATTTAAATTTTGCATTGTATATAAGTATTCTTTATTTTTAGAAACAATTGCATATTGATTACTTGTACCTGATATAATATCTCCATCACCGCCTCGTAAAAAACAATTGTTTTGCGTACCACTATTTGTGCTGTAAGTTGCCCCAGTACAACCTGACGTAGCACTACATACTGCAGTACATTGTCCAACGCTTTGAACATTACTACTTGAAATTGCCGAGTTTCCCCAAAATGTACTTCCTTTGATGGCTACTAAATTTGGAGTGGTCGATGTAGATTGACTTTTTGTAACACTTATTTTTAAATAGTTTATATAATCAGTTTGAACTTGTGTATACTGTATTAAAAGCGTATCATATTGTTTGATTAAACTTTCTAAATGTAATATATTTGAATTATTTTGACTTGCATTAGACATTTATATATTTAATATATTATATATTACATGTATAAAAAACAAGTATATTTATTTTTTAATGTAAATATTATAGCATAACAGAGAGATTGAAATAACTGACCCGCCTCCTAGTATCATTAAAAAAAAAGAAAAATATTTATTGGTTTTGTAGTTGACAAAATTTGATTTATTATCATTTTTTTTACTTTTTTTTGCTATATTTTTATATTCATTGCATTCGTTACAGTCACAACTTTCACTTAAATCGCAAAAATTAAACTCATAATCGCTTGGATGTTCTTTGTTCATATTGTTATTTACTTTATAACTAGTAATATTTTTATTATATTTTTCTCTTAATTTATTAAAAGCAATATCGTTTGAATTTTGTATATAATTTCTTAAATCTTTATTTATAATAGATTTATTAAAGTTATAAGTAAACATTTTAAATTTATATTATAATAAAAATCTTATAATATAACTCTATCTATTTATATTCTTATTACACTTTTTCTAAATGTATATTCTATAATTAGGTGTTTACTTATACGTCTTTACAGTTTTTTTACTTTTTTTGTATTTTCTTGTAACTTTTTTACGTTTCATTTGTTTACTTCTGTATGTGGTTCTTTTTTTGGTTCTATACTTCTTTCTATATGTAGTTCTATATTTACCCCCTTTAAAAGCACTTTCAGCATTTTCAACTTCACCAATGGTACATAATTCAATATTATCATCATATGTCTTAATATAACTATCCAATCTTTTTCGTTCAATACATTTTGGTGCAAAGATTGCCTCTGTTTTAAATGCTTCTTTAATTTCTTCGTCTTCGCAGCCATCTATATCTCTAAGCAAATTATTCGTGATATTTGTTAGTTCATAAAATATATTATCATGTATAGCTTTTTCTAATAACTCTGGTGTTAATTCTTCTCGTTGTTTTGTCTCACCAAACGGAGCAAATGCTTGAACAAGTATACTATTGTATACATTTATTTTATGACACAAGTTTCCATAACGATCATCTACTAAAAAAGTATTGAATTTGTTAAATCTATTTTTATATTTTGGATTATCCCATATTTGTTTTAAAGACTTTGGCATGTCATCATCTTCAATGTCTTCATTACCATATTTAAAAATAAATGTGTCTTGCGGTAGTCCAAACTTATCACAAATTAGCTTTGCAATAGCACTAGCATATTCTCTTTCTGAATAAGTCCATATTGCTACTTTAATTCTTCCAGAGTCCCGTGCCATTTCTAAAAATTCTCTTAACCCAGGTCTAAAAAAAATAACTTGTTTTTTTGTTTCACCTAAATCTACATATTGTAAATTTTTATCTATTATTTCTTTTTGTTCGGGAGTGATTTCTTGCCAGTAATGATAGGCGTTTTTATTAATAAATTGAATTAATGTTTCATCAATATCAAAAACAACGAGAATATCTCGTTTACTCATTATTATATATAAGTTTTTATAAAAATTATTTACGTATATATAATTCAACTATGTTGTTTTCCATGAAGAAGGAGGTAACTCACATGAGTCTTCATTAGTATAAGTATATCCTTTATTGCAAATAGGAGATAAAGGTTGATACAAGCCAACGTATAAGTTACAACTAGAAAAACATGTCAACTGTTGTTGTTTAAATATTTTAAAGTCAAAAATATAATTTGTTGGATTACTTTTTAACCAAAATACAGTGTCATAATTATCATCATTCCAATAAGGATAATATTGAGTATTAGCTCCAACTCCTGGCACGGTTCCTGGTTCTGGTGGATAATATGGACTAGTGTTATCATTACATTTATAGTTACCGTCGGGACATGGATTTTTAATTTTAAAAAATTCATCACCAGTTTTGCATTTATCAGGCAAACGATTTTTTTTACCTGCATTGTCTAGTAAATTTAAACACAACTGTTGTATTGCTGTGTGTTCCCAACACACTAATACATTCAAACCATCAAACGTTCCCGAGTTAAATAAATTTTTAACAACTGGCGCAAAATCACTAGAGCCTCCGAAAATAAACATAGGAATATTTAACATAAATGATACCATACTAATTGTGTGAACAGGTCTCATTGACGGATCTTCACTGTTATATGGACAAGGATTACATGTAACAATATATGAAATAGGGGTTCCATCTCTAGCTAATTTATTAACAAAATTCATTAGTCCGCAAGAACGATATATTCCATTTTGATTTAGTGAATAATTACTTGGGGGTGTTGAACTTTTCTCTCCGTGTCTTATTATAAATATGTTAGCGGGACCTTTTACATCAGGTGTAACTGGCGCTCCACTATCAGCTTGTTGTTGTGTAAATTTTGCTCCAATAGTATTTTGATATGAGTTCCATAGACTATAAAGTAATTTCTTTTTATTTACACCACTTACATATGAAGCATATTTATCAACAGGAAACCCATCTTTACAATCTTTTTCAGGAAGAGTATTACTCTCAGACTGAGAAGCTTTAGCAGAATTAGCAGATTTAGCACTGATACCGCAACCGCAAGGAGAGGCCGAGACTTTGCAAGAACAAGTCATTTTATGATTTTAGTGAATATTTTATTTTTTTATAAATTCAATTTTCAAAACTACTAAATATTAAATATAGTTATAAATATACGCATTATAAAACTGGGCAAGTGGATAATCCTATGCAAAAAAATAAAAATTATTTAGATGTAGGTATATTTACACTAGTATTTCCTTTACCTGCAAAAATTTTGGCAAGTACAATACCATTTACTATAATTCCAATTAAAATAAAACAATTGTTCATGAATTTTTCATTGTAAATTTGTTTATATTCGTCAATCATTAATTTTGAACTATTATAATTTTTTTTAAAACCATTATAAATAAACATCAATCTAGTATTTTTAGCTTTTTCTTTTTGAATTAACTTATTTAATTCATTAAAGTTTTTACTGATAGATTTTATATTTTGTTCTACGTTATTCGATATTTTAAATAATTCAGAATTCATCGAGTTCAAGTCACTTTTTAAATTTTCTAAAATGGTTTGATATTCAGTATATGTTGGATTTTTATTGTAAAAAACATAATATTTTTTAAAATCATCTAAAACAGATGGCAGTTTGTCTTGTATTGTTTTAATTTCAGATAAATATTTTGATTCATCTTTTAAATAACTCAATTTAGGATTGGTATTTGGTCCTGGAACAGGATCGGGACTAGGATTGGGGTTAGGAAATGGAACTGGTTCAGGGTTAGGATCATGACTGGGTACAGGGTCAGGACTAGGATTGGGTGTAGGAACTGGAATTGGAACAGGAATAGGTAGAGGCGCAGGAAATGGAAAATTATAAGACATTTTTAATTGTTGGCACTAATATACTAAAATATAAATATTATTAAAAATCAAATGAAGTTGTTATTTTATCTAAATATTTTACAGTTTCATCATATCCTCCTATAAATTTTCCATCATAAAAAACCATAGGAAATGATTTCCAATTACTTACAGAATAACTTTGAATAAACAATAAAAAAGTTTCCTTATTTTCTAATAAATAGTCGTCACAGTCGATAATTTCATATTCAAGATTGTTCTTTTTTAATAAATCTTTTACTTTCCTACAATTAATACATCCACTTTTACTATATATTGTAAATTTTTGTTCAGAAGGTAATTCAAACATCATTATGATATTATTTTATATAATCATATCATAATATTTTTAAATATGTAAAACTCTATAAACTCTATAAATTATATACAAATACGATAATAGTTAGTTTTTATAGAAGTTTTACTTGGACGAATAATTTTGCATATGTCACCTGGTCGTAAACCTATAACACGTGCAACCGGATCAAATCTTGATATATCAGGAAACTCTGTTTTATTTTTAATATTGTATTTTTTCATGACCTCCTCAACTTCTTTATCGTTAATAATCTCATGATTTGGAACTAAAGTATGACTTAAAATATTATATTGAAGCCGCTTGATATTTTCAATAACAATAAATAATCCATCTTGTTCCCAAATATGTTTCAACTCATTAATAATTGTTTCATTCATTTCATCTTTTGTTATTATAAAAAGTGTATCATCTTTTGTCAATATTTCTTCTAAATTAAATAAATCATCAATCATTTCTTGAATATTTGCAGGTCGTATTGTTTTTGTTAAATAAAAACGTATATAAATTTTACGTTTGGGTTTTGAACTAGAAGTGTCACCTTGTTTTTTTTCAAGAAGCATATCTAACTGATTATTTTGCTTCATAGAATTAACTTCGTTTATACTAAAATTATTATAGTCACTTACATTATATCCTTGTTTATCCATCAATTCAAGAATTGTTTTTCGTGCTTTATAGATAGATGAAATTAAACTACTATGATTTTGATTTTGCATAATAAATATATAATTATAATTATTAAAGAATTTATATTTATATCATTTCATTTTTATTTTATATGTTAATTTTTTTTGTTTCATTTGAATTTGTATTGTTATTACCACTTGTTTCTGATGTTATAATAATTTTCTTTTCATTATTCCCGTTATTGTTTTCACTGCCATCGCCGTTTTCATTACCGTTTTCATTGTCATTTTCATTTGTTTTTTCTCCCTCAACTTCAAGAATTGATTGTTCTTGTTCCTGTTGACCTTCTTTCGGAGGAGGACTAAATGATGGTGTTCGAGGGCCACTTATAACAGTTTGGTCGCCTTCATTGGATTTTTTTCTGATTAATATTGGAGAATCGGGTTGAAAAGGTGACGACGAACCTTGTTCATAAGAAGATTGTTCACCTTCATATGCAGGAGAACCAGGTGCATATGGTATTGTATCGCTGCTTTCACCACTTTCACCACTTTCATTTGGCGACTGGGGTTGTATATTGATAGGTATAAAAGGCATTCCATCATTCTCTCCACTTACTTGTTCTGTGTTTTCTTCCTGTACAACATCTTCACTGAATTGATTGATGCTAGTTTTAGTGGATTTTTCTGGTTTAGTTAAAGTATCTTTTATTTTAGTTTTCAACTTCATGATAGATTGTTTCAAATTAAAGTTGTTAGTTTCATCAGTTTCAACTGCATTTGTAGGATTTGACGAAATCTGCATTAGTTCTGAAATATTATTTGAATAAGATAAACTCAATAATTGGTCTACATTTTCATCAGTAATAATTCGCATTTGAATATTCATGGTTTGCAATTCTTGGATTAATAATTTAAAAGAATAAGGTATTCTTAACACACTGAACGACCTACCAAATTTGGATATATTTTTAACATTCATTGTTCCATCTGGATTTGTATGAAAATGAATAGGACCATCCGCAAATGGACTTAAAAACAGATTTTTTACTTCATTGTATATTGCAATTGCACCTGTTTTATTACAAATTGCCATATAATATTCATCGCCTCTTATCATGAACGACTCGTTCAAAAAATAAGACATTCCATGAGCGAGCACTCCATCACGTTCCATTTCACCTATTCTTAAACCACCGTCGTTTGCACGACCTTGCACCGTTTGTCTAGTCAAATTAGTTCGTGGACCAGTAGCACGGTAGTTGATTTTGTCTTTCACCATGTGTTTTAAACGCATGTAATAAGTTGGTCCTATATAAATGTCGCTTTGGATTTGCTCACCTGACATACCATTATACAGTATTTGGTTGCCTGTACAATTAAAACCAGCTTTCACTAAAAATGGTGCATATGTAGAATAGTTAGCTCCTTTCACTTGAAAAGCAGTACAATCACCAAAAGCACCATAACTAACACACAGTTTGCCGAACAAACTCTCTACGATTTGTCCAATTGTCATACGAGACGGAATTGCATGTGGGTTAATAATCAAGTCTGGGCGAATTCCATCAGCTGTAAAAGGCATGTCTTCTTCTGGAATAATGAGACCTATAGTTCCTTTTTGCCCACTTCGAGAAGCCATCTTATCTCCGATTGCAGGTATTCTCTCTTCACGAATTCTCACTTTTGCAATATTAAAGCCTTCTTCGCCTTGCGTAATAAATGATTTGTCTACAAACCCAAGTTGACCCTTTTTAGGTTTAACAGAGTCGTCAATAAATCTGTCTTTATTTTCCATGTCGCTGGTAATTTTTCCAATCAAAACAATTTTATCATTCAATGGCGTGTTCTCTCTAATCATTCCATAGTCATCCAATAAACTATAATCATATCCAGGTTTAATTTTAACAACATTATTTTTTTCAATATTTGCAAAACGCGAATTCACCATTCCAGCCACTTTAGAACTCTCTTCTCTCGCTTCATACATTGAAAAATAAGTAGTTCTGAATATTCCTCTTTGTACAGCGCCTTCGTTGATCAAAATAGCGTCTTCAACATTATAACCAGTGTAACTCATAATAGCAACAATCGCATTTACACCATAGGGAATTTCCTCGTTGTTGATATATTTTAAATATCGTGATTTGATCAATGGTATTTGTCCATAGTTTAATATAACACCCATTTTGTCAATTCGCACTTGATAATTTGTGTGGTACATTGAAACAGCTTGTTTACTTTGTCCACATGAAAAAGAATTACGTGTAACTGGATTATGCTCAGGATAAATAATAAGATTTCCCATTACACCCAAAATTAATGATGGGTCTATTTCAACGTGTGTGTAATATTTACTTTTTTTGTTATCATCTCCACTAATTGCAATCAACGCTGTTTCTTCTTCTGAAACATCCAAATAGTCTACTACTGATTTGTATTTTTGTAATTCTGAATACATTTTTCTAAATTTATTATTTTCGTTGTCATTATCTTTGTCATTTTCACCCATATATATGTTACTATTCTGTTGGGGATCAAAATCTAAATCACTATACAGTTCACCAATTTCATATACTTTATTTGACTTGTAATAAAAATTTTCGTCATTTTTACCTTTAAAACCACTCACTATCTGCTGCCATGTAATTTTTTCTTCTTGGATCATTTCCAATATATTCTTTCTATCGTAACTTTTCTCATTGTTGTCAATGTAATAAATTGGTCGTGATAAACGCCCCGAATCTGTATAAATATTTATTTCATTATGTTCATAGTCAAACGATATACTTGTAAACACGGGAATAATTCCATTTCTTCTGTACAGTTTTAATAAATCGACTAACCCTATGTCATTTTTATGTTTCGATGTAGAAATAGGGTTTTCAACAACACCTATCCAGTTACCGTTTACGAAAACCTTGGTAGTATTTGATAGATATTCAGCACTACATTCTAAAATTAACTTTAATGGAGTATATATTCGCAGCCATTGAATGAGCGGAAGAGATGAACTACCACTTGTAATATGAGTTGCTATGGCTAAATGTTTATGAAGCCCGATATTACCGCCATCTGGCGTATCTATTGGATCAATCAACCCCCATTGTGAACTATTTAACAATCGCGGACCTACTACTTTTGCGCTGGCATCAAGAGGTAAGTTAATTTTTCTTAAATGAGAGATAAAAGTATAATAACTAAGCCTATTTAAATCTTGAACAACTCCCAGTCTTTTTGTGTGACTTTCTGAACCCCAATTTCCTTTGAAAGCTTTTTTAAAGCCATTTTCAACTTCTCTATCTTTAAAAAATGCTTTAACATTGTTTTCTATTAGTCCAACAAAATTGTCTTTGTACTTATTTATTTCAGCAACATTCTTATCTTTTTTAGATGATCCAGTTTCTTCTAATAATTCTGTGTCGTCTTTATATTCGCCTTTGTGATAATAATATTCTTTATCTATTTTGGTTGAAATACTTCTCTTTTGTATTAAATAATATTCGCGAAATAAATCATAAATAAGCGAACCAGTTAATTCGACGCGTTTAAAACGGAAATTATCTCTATCCGTTGGTTTTTCTTGCAATGTATATACTTTTAATAATCTATATGTCATGTATCCTAAAAAGTAGGCTTTGTCTAAAAAATTAATTTCACCAATATGAGGTAAAAAATAATCAGAGAGAATTTCTAATACACTAGATACTGTACCTCGTTTTGTAAAACTTGCAATGTATTTTAAAGCAGTTTCTTGGTTAAAAATTTTGTTGGCATCATGAACACTCGGAATAAATAAATCAATAAATTCTTTATTTTTATCCAAATCTAAAAGACATGTTTTAATGATCTGTTTGTCAGATGTAACCCCTAATGCACGCATTAGTATGAACAGTGGAACAGGTTTACGAACATTTGGTACAGCAACAACGATTTGATTATTTGTCAAACTTGGAGATGGAGCAACAATTTTAACTGCTGTAGTACGAATTGGCTTGGATGCGTCTTCAGAAACAGAACGTATTTCTGCTGAGTGACTATAAATATCATCATCTTTATTTTTTCTAATATAAAGCATATTGTCAGCAAACTTTTCCTGAGGAATAACAACCTTTTCTTTTCCATCAATAACAAAATATCCTCCATAATCATTTTTACATTCGCCCATATTAAATCGAACCTCTTTGTTCAATGATTTCAATATACATAAATCCGACTGCAACATAATTGGAAAACGTCCAAGATATATTTTATTGAGTGTAATAGAATGCTCGATTTTTTCGTCTCCTTTATAGTAAATAAAGTCTATGTCAACATCATAATGAATTGTAGTGCCATAAGTCATATTTCTTAAACGTGCATCATTAGGATACATATAGTGCGCATAATTGTCATCATAAATAATTGGTTTACCAAAGTAAATTTTCGAGCCATCCTTACCTCCTAAAAACAACATACATTCATTTCTTTTAGATGGCGAAGAATTTTCTGACTCATCTTCTCTCTCAATGAAGCGAATAGGATTGTTTTCACGAAATACACGATTAATACCATTGTTGAAAAATTCATTATATGATTCTAAATGATGCGCTACTAAATTATTTGGATTATCATTAAAATATTTGTCAATAATTTTCCATGAGATTTTATCTATATCCATTTGAGTGGTTTATATTATAATAGTCTTATTTTTTTATAATATAATTTTAACAAAACAATAATAATCTAATTTTTCATTTGTTGAATGTTTTATTGGTTCTTTTTTTATTTATATTCCTATTTTTACGGCGTCGTGTTAAAGAAAACCTCTTTCTTTCAGTTTTTATTTCACTTAAATCTGTCCAAGGTTGAGAAGGCCTATCTTTAAGATAACTACCAAAGTTTTCATATTGTTTGTGTTTTTCAATAAATTCGCGTGTAATAAAAGGAGTTCCACATGAGTTGCCAAATCTACCACAAAACGTCATATTTTTTGCCATTTTTGTATCGCAAACAAATCCATCTACAGCACCATGTGGTGCAAAAGGCAGTGGTCTTCCAGCTGTAGACATGTATTCTCTTGCATCCAAATCATAATGTGAACACACTGTACGAGAACACATGTTTTCTTTGTGTAAATATACATCATAATGATCAGATATAATTTTTTTAGCAACATCGATATTTAATTTACCTTTGTATTCATCCATCAACTCACCCAATCTTACTTTTCTTGCTCCTTGATGTCTACGAACGTCATAAAAACCAGAGTTTACGCACTCAATATTTCTTATTTCTGGACTATAGGTTGCATTAAAACCAATAAAATAACCATTTTTTGTCCTATCTACACTATGATAATTTAATCCTAATTCCAATCTCATAATTTCATTAGCATGGGTATCACCAAA
>Ga0209085_1000764_pt1 | contig 22442 bp, 34 predicted proteins | sample C_131016_EF_Meta_FD_187310 | JGI IMG/M metagenome (GOLD analysis project Ga0209085, IMG submission 187310) | Freshwater microbial communities from Lake Croche, Canada to study carbon cycling - C_131016_EF_MetaG (SPAdes) (version 2) | ecosystem: Environmental > Aquatic > Freshwater > Lake...
TAAAATGCCAGCCACTATGTTGAACTTTCATATTAGTTCCATCATCAAAATACATAGGATGGTTTCCCCAAATCATTCCATGAGTTCTAATTATGCTAAAGGTTGGATAGGTCTTGGCACGACCCCAGGTTGCTGCTGATGGATTGACTTGATAAATCAATGGATCAACTTGCATGTAATTAAATTTATAATAGAAGTAGGGCATATTAAATCCCCACAATGTATGCTGCGTATCTGCACGTAATTGATCAACCACGGATCCTCTCAAGATCTCATCCATATCACAAATTAAAATTATATCGTTATCATCAGCATCAGTTAATCCTCTTGTGAGAACATTGCGTTGATGATTTTCATTATACATACATGCCATGCCATCCGGTGCTCCGGGCACAACTCCAGGCATATCTTCGACCTTTACATGAATGACTTTATCCAAAAATGGTTTGAATCTTTCTTGATTGTCTAAAAAAATATAATCTTTTGAATGTCCGGAAAATGTTGTGCTAGCTTCCGATATAACAATATGATCCACATGATCATATAATTCTTTTAGCCTAACTTCAAGTACATCCAATTCATTATAGAACATGAAACAGTCGTAAATTTTTCTCATAATATTATTCTCCGTTCATTATTATTAAATCCGGGCTCATAGTACATGACAAAATTCTCCATCCGGCACTCTCGCAATGCTTCAAATACCCTACTATAAGCAGCCATCTGTTGATCAGAGGCCGGTGCGCCTACATCAGTTGGTCTATCTTTTGTATACCTGTATACACATTTTGGATTACAGCGTATGTGAAATTTTGGAACCACTCGCCGACTCCATTCCATTTCTTCGCCTTGACCCCATAGTAGATTTTCATCTAGTGGTTCTTCTAAATATCGTTCTCTTTTTATACAGAAATAATTTCCAGGTATACCCATATATTGTACAAGATCAATCATGTCCCAGGGAACTTTGATACCCCTTGGTAACAATGGATGTCTATCCACGATCCACCCATCACCCCGGCATCCATTAAAATATATATTTTGATGAACACAGATATCCCAATGTGTACCAAACTTTTGAAACTCTTCCCACCAATCAGGATCAAATGCTAGATAGTCGTGAATAACTACACAAATATCATATCTTGCATGTTCTACAGCTACATTTTTTTTACGTGTGATCCACGCTCCAGGACGTCCAGCGACTACCACATGAGCTTTTTCTTGTTCGTTAAATGGAACCCAACGTATTGTATCAGACGTCTCAACAGTTGTTTTATCTCCACCTACAAATACCACCTCGTAAGTTGGAATATTCAGTGCCACTATACTAGCAATAGCTTTTTTTAGATTTGTGTCATCTATACCTTGAGTAATAATACAAAAAGAAATTCCATTCATTATATCACCAAACGAAATTATTTCTATAATATTCTACAATTTTAGCTAGTTCAGTATCAAAGTCTGCTTCGGCGGTCCAACCTAAACTTTTTAATTTTGTATCATCAATAGAATAACGAACATCTTGCCCTTTTCTTCCCCAACTGAAATCAATATATTCTTCGTAGTTGTCAGAACCGGTAACTAATTTGATAATCTTCTTAGCAATGTTAATATTGCTGTCTTCGCTGTTTCCACTAATATTGAAAATTTCTCCAGTCACGCCGCTCTCAACAATATGAATAATAGCCCTAGCAGTATCACTGACATGAAGCCAAGTACGTCGCGGTGTTCCATTTTCATGCAAAGGAATTTTACGTCCAATACTTAGATATTTTACAGCTTTTGGAATCAACTTCTCGACATATTGTCCAATACCGTAGTTGTTAGTAGGGCGCACAATAACCCAAGGAATATTATGTGTACGAGCCCATGCGCTGATCAACATATCTGCAGCGGCCTTGGTAGCACTATAAGGATTACTTGGTTTTAAAATATCAGTTTCTGTATGACTACCTTCAACAATATCACCATATACTTCATCGGTTGAGAAATGTAAAAATGTAGGAACTTTAAATTTATTTTTTTGTAAATTTTGTAATAAATTATGAACACCGTTGATGTTGCTATCTAAAAATACTTCACTACCCACGATGCTGTTATCGACATGACTTTCGGCAGCGGTATTGATGACATAATCACAATCTAACAAATATGTAATATCCCTGATATCAGTTTTGATATATTTAAAATTTGGGTTGGTTTGAAACTCGGGCAAAAACTGTAAGTTCGCTGCGTAAGTTTCTTTATCAACTCCGATAACACGCCAGCCTTTAGCCAAGCATTGTCTTGTAACTTCGGATCCAATAAATCCTAAACAGCCTGTAACGTAAACCACTTTCATTTGTAATTCCTTAATCCTTGTTCTAACCCTATAAGATCAAATTTATAACTGTTGAGAGCAATACTGCTTCCAGTTAGATTATTACCTGTTGGATTTATAATTTTAATTTTTGAGACAGGCAGTCCTAAATGATTACACAAAATTTCTGCCATGTCGCTTAGTCGATATTTATAGGGGTATACCATGTTGACATCGTAATATTGACTATGACCTTCTACCATACGATCTAGCATAGGTAATATATCCGGAAGATAAATGTAGTCAAGGTAGATATTATTATTAATAACGATTTCGTCTTGATGCTTAACTCTTTGAAAAAATCTATTAGAGTTTTCAGTCTCGTGAAATACACCAAATAGTTTTAAGTTAAAAAAACTAGGAGTGTCACGTATGATTCTAGCTATTAAATTTTTAGCATATCCATAACTTGTTTTGGGTAAATGGTGTACAAAATCGTGCTCTGATATTTCGTTGTTATTCTGTGTTAGATCAAACTCGTATGCTGTGCCTAAATTTACAAATCTTTCATACTTATTTTTTTGTAACCACAGGTTTCGGAACATTAATAGTCCATCACTTAGGTACCGTGGTTCGGTACTAGATAGAACCTCTCGTCCACTTAACGCACAATGCACAACTACTTCAACCTCGTTGTTATTGAACCAAGCTTCGACTTGTTCTAGATTGGTAAGATCTAACTCTTGTCTTGTAGGAGTTAGTAATGTGTGTTTTTCTGCTAGATGTTTAGCAATAAAACTACCAACAAATCCTCTAGCACCTGTTATTAATATTTTCATTTATAAATTTCATCTATATTTAAAGAAGGCACATAGCCCTTAATACTAATTGTAGCATTGGGTAGAATGTAATCTTCCCAACGTTTTAAATTATTCATAACAGTTTTTGGAAAGTAATCGTCCATTTCTATATGTTCATACTTTACACCTGCATCCCAGCAGATTTTTTTAGATATCATATCTTCGACGTCTATGTTACCTACCCATTTTTGAGCTTCGATGTGTGCAAAATTTAATAACTTTGTCTCGACATTTTTAGTATTACCTAAATATGTAAAATGCCATCCACTGTGTTGTATTGTGCATACATTCTCATCATTAAAATCCCAGGGCTGTTGATACGCCCAGCCTACCATTTGATTTCGAAGATTTTGAAACCCATTAAAGTCTTGTTTGAGGATTGCCATAGGGTTAACATGATACGACATAGGTTCAATCATTAGATAATTAAATTTAAAATAGAACATGGGATGTCTGCATATCCACAATCTATGCTGGCTATCATTTCGTAATATATCTAATGTTCTGGGTCTTAATATTTCATCACAATCAGTTAACACGATAACATCATTGTCGTCTGCACCAACGAGGCCTCTTTCTAGTGCATTGCGTTGATGATATTCTCTCGCCCATGCATCGGTACCAGCAGGCATGTCTTCAACTTTGATATATATAATCTTATCGTGAAATTTTTTATACCGATCCCAATTGTCTTCTAACAGAAATCTTTTATCATTACCAGAAAATGTTTTGTTAGCTTCGGCAATAACAAAGTAATCTGCATGATCGTAACATTCAGATAACCGTAGCTCTAACAAATCTAGTTCGTTGAAGAACGTAAAACAATCGTATACTTTTCTCATTTGATTACCTTGTTGAAATAGTATGGGATATGTCTTCCTAAACGTGTCTCCATACTTGACCCTGGCCAATGAACCATAAAATCACCGGGCTCCCACCATGCTCGTCCCCCCAGCTTATCGAGTCCAAATCCAGGTTGCCAAGCATTTGGCCAGCAATCGTGACTATTGAATAGATGTTGTTCTACTACTTTGATCAAAGGTGACCATTCTGGCATATCCAAACTATCAATCATGGCCTGTTGTTCATAGAAGAAATGATTTTCATATTTGGGCCAAACGGAAATCAACCAATCAAGATAAGCATTGCCCTCGGGACTATTCCGCAAGAAAAAACTTCCGGCATTTAGTCCATTTCCATCAGTACCTATTACGCAATGATAGTCATTGTCAATACGGTCTTCAATTTTGATATTAAAATTGGTAATCAGTGTATCAGACTCACACCACCATATCCATTTTATATCTGGATTATTATCAAAGTATTCACGGAACAGTTTAAGTTTCTCTCCACCTACGGCATGTTTAGGTAAAGTAAATCCGTCTGTTTTACAAAAATGTTTATATCCATGACGAATAGCATATTCTAATTTATTTTGTGTCCAAGTAAAATCAGCCAATGGTTGATAGTCTGGAGTATGCATTGATACAATTGCGTACATATTAAATCTTTCTTGTTAAATTTAAATAAGAGGGTTCTTTACTGTTAATAAATTCTGGCCAAATTGTTTCAAGCTCTTCGACGGTCTTTGGTTTATAAATTTTAATATTAGGTAACGCTGCCAATACTTGTTCGTCATCGTGTGCCCAATGAGTAAACCCATCATGGCTATAATCTTTATCGCGTCCGCTGCCAATTAATTTAACCGGTACCTGTTCTTGGTTAACGTAGTTACGCAAGAACTCAAAAGGACGATACAATAAGAACGAGCTCATGCTATAGCATACAGGTATCTTACCTTGCTCGGCAAGACCAATACCTGCTCCAATCATGAGTTGCTCTGCTGCTCCTACGTTATAAAACCGTTCAGGAAATGAGTTCTTGATTTGATCGAGCACTCCAAATCCTAAATCAGCAGTTAATACAAAAATATCAGCATTATCTATCATCTCTGCTAACAGCAGATTCATACATTCTTTTCTCATAATGATTTGTAATCCTCTGGTTTTATAACATAGTAGTGAGTTAGTAATCCTTCAGCAAACTCAAAGTTCCTAGGTTCTGATATTCTTAAATTGATACCGGGCAAAAAAGATTTTAAACGATCTGATAGATAGTCAGTATCAAGATATTCATAAGCACTCATGCCATTGATATTAACATATACGTGCAAGTTAGTCAATTGGGCAGTATGTATAAATCTTAAAGATTCCCATATACTGCCTTCGGCACATTCGCCGTCGCTGATCATGCAATACACATTTTTACTACGGTCTGCCAAAGCATGGCCCACAGCAATAGGGAGACCGCTTCCTAAACTACCAGTTGAACAATATAATTTATTTTCTAAATCTTTGCCAGGATGAATGCCATGCTTATGTAATAATGCAACCGGATCAATACCATATTTTTGTTCAAGTACAACATATAAAGCAAGACCGGCATGACCGTTGCTAAGAATGAATATTTCGTCATCCTGCTTTGAATTGTATATTTCCTCTATGATTGGATACGCACTTAGGCAGCTACTAAGATGACTTAACTTTTCTTGATAGGTAATATCAATAATACGTTTTTCAATTGGATTCATATTATTCTTTGTAAATGTACAAGGAGTCATCCCTTAGAATCTGAGCAGAATATCCATGTTTTTCAAATATAGAAATTAATTGAGCACGATTATGTAACAAACTATTGAGTCCTTTTAGTGTGTCTGTATCAGTTGCGTGAACTTTAATAAACCATGAATCAACAATATCTTTTACATCGCCAACTGTAACATCGGTCAGAGCAGACATTTCACTACCCTCAATGTCACATTTGATAAAATCAACATGTGATAGACCTAGCTCAGCAATTACACTTGCAATTGTACGTGCCTGAACTTCTACTTTGGTTCCATACTTGTTAACACTGCTATTCATTGTAGAATTTTCATCACTGATATAAAAATCAATTGCGGTATCTTCATTGTGAACAGCAATATTAATTGGATGAATATTGTCGTACGATTCGGTTAGTTGTTGTAAAATGTGGAAGTGACTTGGAGTAGGTTCTAGAGTATATACCGCTGCGGCTTTGTCATGTATATACAAACTAAACAATCCGATGTTTCCACCAATATCCAATACAGTGATATTTTCCTCACCCTCAAAGATTTGATCATAAAATCTGTCTTGGTTAATCTGATTTAAAACAACATCAGCGTAGTTTGCTGGATTGTTAAAATGTGCTTCAGCAGCAACATCGTCACTTACGATATCAATAAGATTATTGTTGCTGGTTAATAGTTGTCTACGTAATGTCATATTTTTTCCTAGTTATAGTTTGCTGTTTTAATAAAATCCTCAATACCTTCTTCTAAGGTATATGTGGTTTCAAAATTATATTTTTCTTTGGCATAGCTAGTATCACATAGCCATACTTCACTTTCAAATTCTTTTGCCATTGAATGAATAATGTCAACTGGCGCTTGCTTATTTGTGACCTTCTCGAACAATGCTAATACTTCCTGATTGCTAGTTTGAATACCAGATCCCAAATTTACAATATCTCCAAGTGGTTTATCTTTGGCATTAATAACATTATCAATGCCCCTAACAAAGTCATTTATATATATAAAATCATGATAGCCATCAAACAACTTCATCGGTTGATCCAGTTGAAATGACTTCCATAATCTTGGAAATAACCTGTGAGGTTTTTCATACTTACCATATACACTATAGGCTCTTACAACAGTGATGTCAAGTTTATATTGTCTAGCATATCCTTGACAAAGTATTGTACCAGCACCTTTAGTTGCTTGATACATATCCACTGGATTGACACGATCGGTTTCGGCAGCAGCCCTTGACACCGGACCATATTCTGAACTTGATCCTATTTGTATCAATCTAGTAGTTGGATGTTCCTTGATGTAGTCTAAAATATCATAAAGTAAAACTATATTAGATTTCCACATAGCATCTGGATTATAAATTTCGGCAGCACAATGTATAATTAGATCCGGTTTAAAATAATCCAACTTGGCACCAACATCCATATATCTATAATGTTCAAAGATCGTATGATCTTTATAAAACTCTAATAAATTATGTCCTATAAATCCTTGACCACCCGTAATAAAAATTTTCATATATTATATCAATAAAGATTATTATAGTATAGATCCAAACATTCTACAATTGAATCAGAGACTGCTTTTTGTAAATCGCAATGTAAACTGATGTTATCTACCAGCTTCTTGTACACATCTGAATTGAAACAGTAATGGCCTGCTACTGCTATCTTAACAGCGTCATCGCCATCTATAATCCATTTATTCCATTTACCACTATCTAATACTATATTCTTAAAATCACCGGTATCTACTTTATACAATTCAGCCAATGATAAGATACATTTTGTCTGTATAACGCCCAATTGTGGTGCTATATTACACGCACCAACACCGGCCATTTTTCTTAATTGTATTTCGTTAGCGGTGAGATAATCAGCATTATGCTCTTTAAGTTTAACACCGGCGTCAGTAGCAAACTTTACTAACTTTCTTACCATAGGAATATCAAAACTGCCCACTTGCCGATCTTCCATTGTCAAGCTACCAGTTTGGGCAACAACAAATTCCATATTAGGAAATTGACTAGCAAACTGTACATCATCTTTGTATTTTTTTAAACCTGCTGCTACACCAACATTTTCTTCGGTTCCAAATTCAAATTTAATATTGGGATTAATAGATAAGCTAAAATTAAATAATTCGTCGGCTACTTGATATGGTGTATCGCAACGACTGGTATCGATATGTATTAGATCAAATCCATTTTCAATATCAGCAGCAATAGTTTTTTTAGTAGCCTCTACTGCCTGTGATATACTCAATGATTTCTCACTATCCAAAAAATACGGGCCGCAATGATCTCTACATAGCATAAGATAAGGATTACGCCATGGCAATAATTGTTGACTTAATTCTTTAGTGGTCATTACATATCCGCTATTGGCATCCACTTGATTGCGACTGGCAATAAACATTAATGGACGCTGACGCTCAAGAGAATACCGACCTTGTATCTCATTGATAAGATGGCTCATTGGCCCTACACCTAATTTAAACAAAGACTTTTTCCTTAATTCTGTTAACGATATCTCGATCAGGGGTTATTCCTGTATACAAATTGAATTGATGCACAAATTGAGCAACGTAGATATCAGCACCTGTGATTACATCCAATACATTTTGTCGAGCGAGTTTTATTAATTTAGTGTTGCCTATGACACAATCTACTACCAATTTGGCATTTATAACATCAACAGGACTGTCATCTGTCCCCATTCCTATACTTGTCGTATTGATTAAAATATCGCAAGGTGTGTCACGTTGTTCCCAATTGCTTCTGCCAACTTGTAAAACATTTTTATGATTTATTAATTCTAATACATTGTCAGCCATGGCACCTGTACCTAACAATACAACAGACTTATCTTTAATACGATCTTTCAATACTTCATTTAACCCTAGATAGTCACAGTTAAACCCTATTAAAAATTTATCATTGTTTAATACAGTATTAATAGCAGCGGTCATTGATCGATTCCAATCAATATATTTGCTTACTTCTCTTTTATATGGCATAGTAATGCTTGCGCCATTACAGTGTTCTCTCACCAATAGCATGTCGCTTGATAGATCAGTACAAGTACATGCCACGTATTCAGCATCGATGTCATAATAGTCAAACAGTTCCTTATAAAATTTAGTACCAGTAGTTCCTGGCTTTGCGGCTAAACTTACATACAGTTTATCTTTTGACTTGTTTTTAATTGCTTCACTGATGTGCATCAAACACCCTTGAAAAATGTAGTTGGGACAATGCTATCAAATATTTGTCAAATGGTGCTTCGTGTAACGGACTCATGTTTAAATAAATTATGGCAACTAACAATTGTACTTTTTTATAATCTAAATTATTTGATTCACACCATGACTGTAATTTTGTTTCGTATAAATCAGCATCTTGTATGCTACAGTCATTTAATGTAACCGAATCGTTATTTTCTTGATAAACTAATTTATCTTCTTTAACATATTGATAATTTAGATATATGCCGCCGAGCATTTTGGCCAAATCATAATATAAATCTCCGTGACTACTTCCGCCAAAATCTGTTCGCCAGTCAATACAGGTAAACATGTTCATGTCAGAATTGAATATGATATTTTCAAATTGGAAATCTCCGTGAATAAAACACCATTCCTTGGTATCACATAAACTATCCCAGTCCACCATATCAAGATACAGGTCAATACTCTTTACTGGTATATTATTAACGATACAAGGTTCACTCCAACCACTATATTTGACTCTGAATTGATTCAACCTATCATGAGTTTTTTTGTAATAAAAATTATAGCAAATTGATTCTGTATTAGGAAACCATTTTCTTTTCCATAAATCTGTATTAGCCCAATTGAGTAAGTTATCAAACAGCTCAGGAGTTAATTGATTATAGATAATATCTCCTTGAACATAGTCATATACAAGAAATTGACCGCTTCTACGAATACCTGTAGGCATACAGACTGGATTCAATAATGCTCTATTTGCCTTGCGATCGGTTAATGTACTATCTGTGGTAAATTTAATAATTTTACCATTGTCGTGATAAAAAAGTTCATTTGGTTTAGGAAAGCTGACTTCTTTTAAGTTTTTGCTTAGATCTATCCACTTATCGTAAGTTCCAAAATCTTTCCATTCTTTAACGCTATGTGCTTTGAGATTTAGGTTTTCATTAAATCCTTGATAAGCTTCTTTGGCACGGGAAGATATTAGATTATCTACAAACGTATGATCTTTACAATACATAAGCCCAATAAAAGCATCAACTGCCTGCTCGCTGGGCTGCTTGTTTTCAATTTTGGTGATAGTGTCGCCATCACGCTTGACCCAACAGTAATCTTGTGCAATATTACTGTCAACTGGATGTACAGCGATCCAATTATGATCTAGTTTAGATCTATAATCAAATTCAAATAATGTATCACAACTTAACCAAATAAATGGTCCTGTTACATGTTTAGCACATGCCTGAATGGATGTAGCAGGACCGGTACTTCCTTCAGAATAATCTTCGATATCTACATAAACTATTTGTTTATCCGTATGTACTGCGCTGACATAGTCTTTAACTTGTTGACCCATATTTCCACAGGCAATAACAAATTTAGTATCAGAATCAAACTTTTCCATTATATGACTAATCAATGGTTTATTATCATAAGGGATAAGTCCCTTATTAACCATACGACTAAATGGCCCCATACGTCTGCCGTATCCTGCTGCCAAGATTATTACGGTTAGCATTTATTTGTGTTCCGATTCTATTTTTCCATGTGTTCGATTAGCATCGTCTTGTAATCTAATCACATCATCCAGATGGCATGTACTAGCCTCAACAAATCTCAAATCAGTTACAGCTACCATTCTATGTATTGTCCCTGGAGTAATTTTCATAGAATTACCAGGAGTGTAAGTTACACATTTAAGACCTGCTATGATATTAGAGATTTCTTCTTGACTGTATCCACCATTATTATATTTTTCACAATCAAATAGTTCTTCACTATACCACAATTCTCCTTGACCTTCTAATATATAGTTAGTTTCGGATTTCATTTGATGAACCTGAATACTGGTCCTATGCCCTTTATTCAATTGTATTTCTTTAAGAACATAGCTGTGCGGATCATCGCCGGGCTGAATCCATTTTTCCCAGCCCCAAGGCTTGCTCACTAATTTTACATCTTCAATATTAATAAATTCTATCATATAAACCTTTTCATAAAATTGTCAACTTTCTCACCAATGTACGCAATCTGCTCAGGAGTAATAACTGGGCTTGTTCCGTGGAAGAAAGTATTAATCATAACTCGAGTAGCTACCGGAAAGTTATCTCTAGCATCAGCTGGATTCATTAAATGACTATAAGCAGGTTGTAGCATAATGTTACCAGCAAAGTACGGACGTGTTTGAATTAGATTGTTTTCTAAATAATCAACAATGTCTGTACGATTAAATGGAGCACCGTTTTTAATAGTCAACGGAAACGCAAACCAACTTGGATCAGATTTTGCCTGCGCTCTAGGCAAGTGGAAGAACTCTTCATACTTTTCGTAGATAGCAAACAACAGCTTATAATTTCTACGACGTAGAGCATGAATCTCGTCTAATTTTTCTAGCTGTACCAGACCCATCGCACTTTGAAGTTCAATTGGTTTTAGATTATAACCAATCTCATCGTATACATATTTGTGATCAAAAATCTCGCCTGGTAGTTCAGGAATCCATTCGCTAAATCTACTCTTACATGTTCCGCATTTTAATTTGTTGGCTTCTGGTCCTACACAATAGCAACCGCGACCCCACTCGCGAAAGGCACGCAGAATAACTTCTTGACCAGGAGTATTACAGGCAACAAATCCACCCTCACCCATGGTCATGTGATGAGCAGGATAAAATGAGCAACTGGCCATTTCTCCATGACTACCTAATGGTTTACCATCATATGTAGACCCTAGAGCGTCGCAACAATCTTCTAACAATATTAGATTATACTTTTTAATAATCTCCATTAGTCTATCCATGTCAGGACTATTACCTAGCACATGAGCAAATGTAATTACACGTATTTCTGGATCGGCTGCTAGTACCCTTTCAACGGCATCTATATCTAAGTTTAGTGTATCGATTTCAATATCGACAAATACAGGAGTAAACCCAACTTGTAGAGTGGGATTAAGTGTGGTAGGAAACCCAGCGACCGGCATTAGTACTTTAGTACCTTTGGGCAAATTATGTCCACGTTTAGATGTAAGGCTCGACATCATTAGTAGGTTAGCACTTGATCCAGAGTTGGTCAGTACACCATGTTTCTTTCCAAATTGTTTTGGAAACTTTTGTTCAAACCGTAAACTCTTATTACCCATTACTAACCAACCATTGAGTAATGTTTCGGCAGCAGCTACGTATTCATCTGCGCTAAAATGAGGACCAGCATAGTTAACAAAATCTTTACCAGCAGTCCACGTTTTATCTGCTTGTTGTTGTTCGATATATTGTTTAATTTGATTTAGAATTTCTTGCATATTTTTAAGGAGTAATGTGTCTAACTAGACCTAGAAACTTTTCGCATAGTTCTTTCTTCGGTAATCCACTTCCGGCAAAATGTATTAGAAAGTCTCCGGGCGTCCACTGCCCGTCATTACCAGTCTTGTCGATGCTGCTATGATAAATGTTCCAATATAATTGCTTATATAAGAAACTGTTGAATGTTTTTTGTGGAACAAATTTAAATAGATGTCCATATGTAGGCATACTATCAATCATGGCCTGTTGCTCCCACCACATATGAGTTTGATACTTTTCGACCTGTGTCCATAGGTAAGCAAAATATTCTCTACTCTTTGGACTGTTTTTAATCATAAAACTATCAGCATTGATATCATTGATATCTTTGGCCATGACAATATGATATTTTTCATCGACAAAACTTTCCAATTTAATATAAAAGTTTGTGATCAACGTATCGGCACCTGCCCAATACAACCAATCATATTCAGGATGCTCGTTCATGACATCTAGCATGAACTTAATCTTTTCATAACTAGGGCAATATGTGAAGCCTTCAGTTTTTACATGATAGGGATAACCCCAGTGATCGCAATAAAGCTGTTTGTTTTTTGTCCAGCTTATATCTGCTAGGGATTGATAGTTTTCATCCCATAATTGGCATACCGCAATTTTTGTCATATTGTTCCTTGAAATTTATAGCATTCATTCCATATAGGATGAACTTGATCACGCTGGCTAAGTGTAAAATTTGTATCTTCTAATTTAGGCCAATCAATATTAATTTGTGTGTCGTTCCAAATAAAACCAATTTCGTCTGAGGCACTGTAATAATTGTCTATTTTGTAGTTAACATAAGTATTTGGTTCTGTAGTAATGAATCCATGATAGAATCCACGGGGTACATAAACAATACTTGGATCGTCTTTGGTAATAACAATTTTACAAAACTGTCCGTAAGTGGGACTATCTACTCTAGCATCAACTATCACATCTATAATACTACCATTGAATACGCTAACAAGTTTAGCTTGTGGTTGGTTGGCATTTTGCGAATGCATTCCCCTCAATGTACCTGCATTGGCACTGAAACTTGTGTAATCAAAGATAAATTTATTTGTGATTCCAATTTCATCTAGCCAGCTTTGTCTAAAGTCTTCAGTGAACCATCCACGATTATCGCCGTGTCGTTTTAGTTTGATAACTTTGGCATCTTTTAAAGGTAAATCAAAGTATTCCATCAGAAGTAAAATCCATTAACACGAGGAAACCAGACATCGCCCCAACCGTGAGGGCTTTTGAAATTGTCCCAATCTTTTCTAGTTTCACACCAGAATGTTTTTCCTAATCCAATTGCTATTGCCAAGGCAACACTTTGATTAGCCATAATTTGTTCCGCTCCTTGGATGATACGTGCCATTTCTAGCATATCTTCAACTTTGTGATAAGGAACATTACAATTAAATTGTCTATTAAAATCTTCATGCTCTCTCGGAGAGCCTAAGAATATCGCCACATCATCGAGGCCGTTGTCAATCCACTCACGCCATGTTGGGAAATTAGGATCACTACCTTGTAAATAACGTCCTGTACGATTAATGACAATAGGACGTCCTGGGATACGAATTGGCTCAACTGGATCTAACCATGGGTCAATTAATAATTCTTTTTTGTGTTTGTTGATATCAATACCACATACCAAAGCAGCACATTCAGTTTGATTACCCTGCCACCCTTTTGGTCCAGTTGTAAATTTATAATGATTGCCTAGATCGTGATCAACTGTTTCATTACGCCATAGATCCAATTTATGAATATAGCTTTGTTTTTCTAAAAGTGGAAATAAGAAATCTATATCCGATTGTGTGTAGCGGCCAGCATGTGGTCCAGCATCAACGGCCCCAAACGCATTCCATGCCACTTCATTCATTGCGTTTAATTTAATATAAACATCACCTCCACCTAAAATTTTAACAGGACACATGCTGTAAAGAGTGTCTCCGTATGTGCCCGGATGGCAAAAAGTTAATTGTTGTTTAGTCATTAAGTCCTCAGTTTTCTTGCACTATTTAACTCAGTATATCGTGCGTCATAAAATTATTATGTATTATTATTCTGATTGTGTCAACCTATAAAGCGTTGTATAATAAGTAATTGATAAAGGAAATAGAATGAAAACACTTATATTTTGTACATCGCATGCCAATGATCTAGAACGCTGGCACGGCTTATATGGTAGATGGGTCAATACCTTAGAAAATAGTAAACTAGAGTATGATCAGATCTTGTTCATCGACGATGGTAGCGCAGTAGTTCCGGAGTGGGACGGTATTGAAATTATACAGGAAAATCAGTTACCTGATCAATGTCCAACCAGTCAAGGTGTAATTTATCACTTTGAAAAAAATCTTGGATATAGCGGACATGCTGTGTATCCAGGTTGGTATAGAAGTTATATGTTTGCAGCCGAATATGCTGAAAAATATGGTTTTGATAAAATAATACATCTAGCCGAAGATGCATTTTTAATCACCGATAGAATACAAAATTATGTTAATGGACTAGAATCTGGATGGACAACTTTTTGGTGTCCGCGTCACAAGTTTCCTGAAAATAATATTCAAATTATTGCCGGTGATAGTGTCAAGAGATTTATTGCTTGGAACAATGAAAAAGTTCCATACTCTACATATCAGAATATCTGTGCCGAATTTTGGGTTCCTTTCACACATGTAAACAAAGAGTTTAAAGGCGATAGATGGGGAGAATTTGCTCCAGGATTGGCCAGCGTTCCAGATCCAAGTTGCCCACCTGGGGTCCCTAAAGATGCCGACTTTGTGTGTCAAGTCAGAGAAGGAATTTCAGGTTGGTGGATGGATTGATTCAGTTTGTCCCAACCTTGAAATTCTGCTGTAATCAAGTAGTAGGTTGGGACTGAACTGTATTAACAATGCTAGTTTTTGGAAACGCATTCTGTATGTCGTTGGTTACAGGATATGTTGTTTCGATATTCAATCTCATGCCTGCGTCATTCAAACTAGCATTATCTGTAAAGAATGTAAAAGAAGGAGGATTACCTTTTAAATTAATGTACAAAATTCCTTTATCATTTTTTTGTGCTATATAATTATTAAGTATTCCAACACCATATAACTGTTTGGCTCTTGCAATACTGCCTGCAGTCAATGCTGTGACAAATGCTCCACTATACTCCGGAGCAGCAACAAACACTTGATCAACAACTGCAGTTAATTTATTTGTAAACTCATTACGAAGATCTGTAGGAAGAATATTGTATAACTGACTCAGTTGGTCAATATTTATTCCTGATGTAGAATACAGCTTTTTAGGTGTAGTTGCTTTAGGAGTTTTAGGTTTTCTAGCCTCATTAACCTCAAGTTCATCGGGTTCGGCAGGAGCTGGCACAGTAGGAGCAATACCTGCCAATTGTTGTAAACGGGCAGTATCATTTTCTGGTTCAGGTGGTACAGGTGGTGTAATCGTTGGTGGAGTTTCGGTAGCAGTATTTTCTGTTTCCAAATATGGTTTAAACGTTTTGAAGAAATCGTTAACTGCAGATTGGTAACCTTTACCTGGTTTAACTTGACGATCCGTAAATCTTCCTGCTCCGCCATCTGTTGTTTTAACTTCAACGGTACCATAGCCCATTACTTCAATATCGCCCTTGCCGCTCGCTGGATGTGTTATTGATGGGCTTAATACTTTGAGCATGAACTCGCCCTTGCCTTTTCCTATTCCGGAAACTTGCATTAAATCGTTGGCTAGTTCCTTAACTGCAGGATTAGTGTTATATCCTTTTACAATTTCACCAATTGGGTGTTGCTTTGGTTTTTCGGTTGAAAACAGAATATCAACATCAATTAATCCACCATTTTTCCATTGCTCTAACATTGATCTTTTGTATTCAATAGGAGCATCAAGACTTACAACATATTTTGCCAACATTGTTTTTGCTGACTGTACATCTTTATCGTCCCATCCTTCAAAGCCAGCTGCTGTTGCTTTTTTACGGCCGCCTAACTTCATTGAATCAATGATATCTTCCACTTCCTGTAAACTGTGCTTAGTTTCCTCAGATGGAGGAAGATCTTTAATCTTGTGTGCTATTGATAGCTTTAAACTATATAGTGGATCGCTAGCAGGGTCGCTGCTATCGGGTGCTACAGTTTGTGTTTTCTTTTCAAATAAAAATTCAAATGATCTCATGCTTTTATTTATGCAACTTCGGGAAACAATATTTCTCGAACGAATCGTGTCATAACTGATTCAGGTACGCCCATACTAACCATGCTTTTAATCACGTGAGGATTTTGTTTTTGATAATGACAATAAAGATTCTGAAGTTGATGATAATCGGCTGTATCTTGCTGTGTAACTCCTACGCCAAACAAATAACAGTCTAGAGAACGTTCGGCAAGTGTGCATAGTGCTTCTAATTCTTCTTCAGTATTAACATTACCCGCGGCAATCATACTCTTACTAAAAATTGCCCGTGCCCACTCTGGTAATGTACGTGGTTTATGCCATTGATATTCCGAACTGGTTTTCTCCCACCACTGACTCATAGGATGATCGGCATATCCAGGCATGCTAAAATCGTGAAATGCGCCCGTTATTTTGTTAGGGCCGCATACAGCATCAAACCCCCAAATGGGACTAGGGTCATTAAAATGTGGAAATATTGTACAATGTAGAATATAAAGTTTATGAGTTTTTCTATTATCTACAATTTCTATATGTGCTCTACGATACCTAGGACTTTCATAAAGAGCGTTATACCAATTATATTCGTGTGTTTTATTATGAATAGGTTCGCCGGTGGCGACAAACTTACTTTCAATAGTTTTAGCCAGCTGTTCGATCCTGGCCCATACATCAACAGTCATATTCGTTTAATATTTTAATTGCCCAGTCAAACGCTATATTGGCTTCGTCGGCTAGATCATCCGTAAGCATAGTACGCATGGTCGTAATCAATTCTTTTGCATTGTCAAATTCTAAATGAGTATGTGGAGCATTGATAATTTTCTTGATCATTTGTCCACCAAACATATCACCCATGTGCCATGTATATAGGTGTGCTAGAACTCTTTTAGGATCTTGAAGTCCTCTAATATAACTTGTGTAGTCTTTGGTAACTTGTTTAAATGTGTGGTATGATGCAAATGGTTTTTCCATTGCATAATAGTCTTCCATAATCAATTGAGAACGTTTGATACCTGGTAGGTCTTTCAACAATCCTAATCGTTCTGCCTGTTCTTCAATAGCATTGTACCACAGTGCTTTTTGATATGTGTAGTCAACCCATACTGCCATTGGCATTGTACCAGCAAATACTGCCTTCATAAAAGGTGTAGTTTCTGCTTGAGTATGTTTGTCTTTGGTTAATTCTTTTAGGCTCATTCTGGTTCTACTTTGGTAACCAACTGATACCCATTTGAACGAGACAGTCTAGTAGATTCGCTACTTTTTTGCTCGGCTATTTCATTGCTATAAACACCGGCTACAGCACTGCCTTCGAGGTGTACTTTAATAGTTAGTTTAGTCGCTTCGTTTGGATCTTTATTAAAAACGGAGATCAGCATGGCTACTACAAAATCTGCTGGAGTAGTATCGTCATTGCATACAATAACTTTGTATTTTCCAGGCTCTTTGATAGCACGTTTTGTTACTTTTTTCTTCTCAATAGTGGGTGATTCAATAGACATAATTTAAAATTTCAAAAGGGGGCCGAAGCCCCCGGAAGTTTACTCAGCGGTAATTTTCAGTTGACGCGGTTTAAGCGCTTCTGGAACTACTCGTGTTAGAGCAATAGTAAGAACACCGTTCTTGATCCTGCCTTCGCCTACTTCCATGTGCTCAGCAAGAGTCCATGAACGTGTAAAGTCGCGAGTGGCAAGACTGCGGTGTAGATACTGTGTAGCAGCATCGTCGTCGCGTACTCGTTCACCCTTAACAATCAGTTGAGTCTGATCGATCTCAACTGTGATTTCCTCTGGAGCAAATCCTGTAACAGCAATTTCTAACTCATAGGAGTCGTCATTATGCTTCAAGATATTGTACGGGGGATAGTTTTGTTGAATTTGATTTGCAAAGCGATGTTCGAAGTTATCAAACAGTTGATCAAATCCTAAAAGGGCTTTGTTTAAAGCGGCTGTGTCGAAACGTACTAATTGTGTCATGATTTTTATCCTTTCTTAAGTAATGTATCATGTGGGCCCTGTGCCCGATATGTGATAGCCATAAGGTCTATCACATTTATTTATTATAGTTTAATTCTATACCAGTAGTCAAGTGATCTCATCATCAATATGATCAGCTGCTCTTGATATTCGATCAATATATTGATCTTGATATTCTTGTTTAGATTGCGTTTGATCGTAATTTGATTTTTTAGCAGTAATAGTTTTATATACAGGATGAAGTAGTTTATCCATGATTTTTTTGCTCATTCTTTCCATTACAATATCTATATTTTCACCTTGGGCAATACTCTGTAGGGCAGCACCGTGCTCAAACATACGAACACGTTCTGCCCAAGATTCATAGCTTTCGTCAGGATTAGGCTTCATTCCAACTGTAATTTATTGTTTAACAATTGTTGTTGATTTTTTAGTATTTCAGCTTCTCTACGTTTTCTATTATAGTAGATATCAAGCAAATAATAATAATATCTTGATTCTTTATATTTTCCGTAATAACTATCTTTAAAATAATCTTCAAACGAATTTTTATAAGTATCTTTAAATCCAAATGATTCGTAAGGATAATTCTTTACCTGTATATCTGGATTTATCATACAAAATAACGTAAACAATCTTTCTATAATAAATGGAAAATAAATTAAATCTTTACCTCTATGAATACGTGTTGATATAAACATATATTCATTAAGTACAGGATCGTTTTTTGATATCTCAATTACTTCTTTGAGAAAGTTTAAATATCTATCCCAAAATTTATTACTTCCTATAAAATAGTGACAGCTATATAATTGATCTCCTGTACTTTCAAAGTTTCTAATATCAAAGTTATAACCTAATTTATTTAATAGTATATTTGCATAGTTTACGATGCCAGGACAATCTCTTTCACCTTGTGTCCAAACATTTTGATCTTCAACTAAAAACAAACAAGGATTATAACTGTAAACGTCGTATCCTGGATTATTTAAAATCCAGTGTTTAAAATATCGACCTTCTAACTTGGTTTTTTCATCCCAACGCCAACTTAGCACTCCCCAATATGTATCAGGCATGGCTATTGTTTCTTTAATGGAGCACCACATGCTATACTCTAAAAGGCTTTTGTCACCCAATGAATTATCAAAAGGTATAAAGGCTGAGTCTAGATACTCTATATGTTCTTGACTATAGTATGCTTGATAAATTTCTAAATTCATAATATGAATCAACTCCATCTCAACGCAAACATGGTAGCATCTGGACCTTGACGGAAATAGTAGTCTGTTCCGTCAGGGTAATAGACCGCATTCCAACGACCCTTAAAAGTCCCATAGTGTTTGCTGAGCCATGATTCAATCTCATCAATCTTTTCAGGTGTTGGACCTTCCACATTGACTGCTACCTTGTAGGGCCATAGTTCTTTCTTCAAAATTCTCATGACCACCTTAGAATAAAAAAGGTTCTATCTGCTTCACTACGAAACCAATACTTACGATTACTACCAACCCAACGTCCATTATCAGCCCAGGTTGGGTCGCCAAATGTTGCTCTTACCCACTTATCCATTTTGTGCATTTCCATTACCGTGTAGTAAAGCGGTTGAACCCAATATGGATATGTAGGTTGAATTATCGCATGACCAATTTCAAGCCTTTTTAAATTATCAATTTCATCAACCCATCTTGCCTTGGCCATGGCCCGTTTATATTGCATTGATCATGTTCCCAACGTGTTCCACAGTGAGTTCATCTTGTGTAACAATAGGAGCAAGCCATCTAAGACTCATCATCAAAGCGTCTTGCTCACTAGTAAAAATAAATTCCATGTAAATCCTACCAAGACGGGTATGGTATCTATCGCCCGGTAGGCCAAAATATTGTATAGCCCAGGAAGATACATCATTCCACCTTGCGGTATTGTCAAAGTTCATATCCCAGGCTATGCGAACAGTACTGGTCATACATGATCTCCAAAATGATGGTCAAGTAAGGCCTTGACGTACCATGTATGCAAACCAATTCCACTACTACGTTTATTAAACCGCTCTGGAACCCAAACTGTGTCGCTACCCCGTGCTAGAGCCTGAGCCAGCCGCTCACGCAGTTCCTGTTCGCCAAATCCCTCAAAGAAACTGAAGGTATAGTTGGGAAAAATCTGATAAGGGTTGTTAAACCCTCTTGAGGGATAGCCCTTATCACCCGGAATTCTCGTGCCGTCAAATGCTCCCATTACTCTACTCCAAAATGTTCTTCCAACTGTTCTGCCGCAAAATGATCGTCCAGTTTGTCTTTCAAAAAGTCGGCACATTCTTTCACAATCAACTCGGCAAACTTTTCAATATGTTTTTGTACCTTTATTTGATCTCCAAAATGTTCAACTGGAAGGTAGGCTTCGAGCCCCGATCTTACAAATAGATTTAATAAAATTCGTTCGTTCATTTTGTCACCGCCATATTAATTTGAATACATCTATTGCTGACATAGCGTTGACCGGGTATGTTCTTTTGCAAAAACTCACATGATGGTAGGTCAACCAAAGGTGGGCTATAGGTAACGCTACCGCCACCATGCGAATCAATGGCAGTGGTAACCAATACCCAAACTGTTACTGCAACTATTCCTGTGGTCATTCTTCAACTCCGAAATGTTGTTTAACCGCATCTTGATAGATAACTTCATCACCAAATTCTCTATCACTATTGTAAGGGACCAATCTCAATGTCTCAATACATTCCTGCACAATCAACTCGGCGAACTTCAGTCTATCAAAATTTTCATAACTCGCCCCCCAACCGTGTTCCTCAATGGTCGTAGCCTTGTCTATCAGTTCTTTAATTCGTTTGTTCATTTCAACTCCATTTTAAAGACATCATGGTATACAATTTTTCATGTATATCAAACTGCGGCAAGACCCATCCGTGTGCTAATTCTTCAGACCGCAACTCTTTGGGTTGGGTTAGCAACCACTTGCTGACTTCTTTAGTACAAGAAACAGTGTACCATGTATCACCGTCAACTTGTGCTTGATCACGTATTGAAAATTTAGGAGAAGGTTTCATCATTGATCCATACATTTGATTAAGCTGACTTTTTCCAGTCTGCCTACCAGCAGCGAATAGCATGATTTCACCTTGCTTAAATCCGCCTGTTTGCAGTTTATTATATAGTGCTTGTTGGTAAGTGTACATTGTTATACCTCAATACAAAGACAAAGAAGCTTGTTTAGTGGGTACACCTTTTAGAGCCATCCATACTTCTTGTTTTTCAGTGTAGACAAGATGATGATTTTCTAAAACGGGTCGACGCATAGCTGCTGGCATATCACACCATGCATCTACCTTATCATAACTGCCGTATATTGAAACGGGCAGAGTGTCAACCATCCAACCGGCTAATGACTTAAATGCTTCAACTGTATTTTGATAGTGGCTATGACGTATAGCATCTATAAAGTTATTGGCTAGTATAGCAGTAAAACAACTGCCAGGCTGATATCCATAAACCAAATAGTTGTACATAGGATCAGCAAAATCCTCGGGCACATCCCATCTTGCAAATGTTTCACGTATACGGTTTTGACTGTAAACAGTTAGATTCATTTTATAAACCCGCAATAAGACAAGCAAGAACGATCCACCATCCGCTGTAAGGACTAGTAATAATCCAAACAGCGAATGCTAGTACGGCCAAGATACGAATAGTTTTGTTAAACTCGTCCATGTTATATCTCAAAAGTAAAATCAGGGTTAAACGCACTAGTATCTTCGTGACCAATGTAACCACGAGGGTTAGATACTACACGGGTCTCGCCAATCAGGTAGTCAACAGGATCATGCATGTGACCGTGACACCATACTCGAATGTTTTCATTGTCAAGAATGAATTCACTTAGATCACTAGCATAAGCACCGTTGATCACAGTGTCCGTGATGTACTTTTCGTTA
>Ga0209085_1000765_pt1 | contig 22425 bp, 37 predicted proteins | sample C_131016_EF_Meta_FD_187310 | JGI IMG/M metagenome (GOLD analysis project Ga0209085, IMG submission 187310) | Freshwater microbial communities from Lake Croche, Canada to study carbon cycling - C_131016_EF_MetaG (SPAdes) (version 2) | ecosystem: Environmental > Aquatic > Freshwater > Lake...
TATTGTTAGTTATTTGAGTGACATTCCAGGTATGTGGGATCATAAGGCACAAACATTTACTGACGCCGGTATGGACAAACTAAAGACTGTATTAAAGAACAATCCCAAGTATATCAAGTATGCCCTTAACCTTGACTACAAAGATTATGAGGCGGAAGGTGTGGCGGAAGGCTTACAGAAAATAAATTGGGTTAAACCCAATTTTGACTTTGAATGGCACGAAGTTGAAGAACAATCCAAGATGAAACAAGTCCCGGTTGATGTCAGACAGTATTATCAAAAACATTTTCCTAACAAAGATGCATGGTTAAAAGCAGTTCAAAATGGTAAGGCAGTTGTAGTGCCACCCGACCATGCCTATGAGATAAGAAATGCTCCGTTTGATAAAGCAGCTTTACAAAAAGTTTTAGCACCTACTGGTCACGAAGGTCCTATAGGTCCAGCAAAAGAAAAAAGAGTAAATGATTTGTTTGATAAAGGTCAAGTAGAAATGCCTATCATACTAAAAACAAGTCAAGGACTGTGGTTAATAGGTGGCAAAACACGATTGGGCACAGCAAATTATGTTAAAGGATTACCTGCTAAAGTTTGGCTGATAGGTGGCAAGCAAGGTGTGGCGGAAGAGTGGAGTCAAAAATACAAAAGCAGTATCAATTGCAGTCACCCCAAAGGATTCTCACAAAAGGCCCACTGTGCTGGTAAGAAGAAACACAATGAAAGTATAGAGATGGAAGTAGTTTGCCCAGACTGTGGCATGTGTGAAGCTCACGGTAATAGTAAAATCTACAACAAGTGCTGGACAGGTTTTAGAAAAGTTCCAGGCAAAAAACGCGGAGAAGAAGGTAGCTGTGAAAAGATTGGCGAAGACGCAGACGCAAGTTCTTCATCCAGTGTTAGTATAGCAGCAGCCCCACCACAAAATTTATTTAAAAAGCCAATTAAAAGGACTACCAAAAAATGAAAACCAAATTTATTTTAGAAACTTCAACATTAGAAGATGTTTTGATGACAAAATATCAGGACATGAAAGAGGCTTGTAATGTTTGTAAACAGACTCCATGCCAATGTAAAAAATCTGATGAAAAAGAACTGGCGGAAGGTTATTTCAATCATAGTATCGATGATGCATTCAAAATGCTCGATGATCTAATGCGTCAAGAACGTGATTTAGACATTGAGCCAATGCTAAAAAGGTTATCACCGGAGCTTCAAAAACAACTGGTCCAGTGGGCCCAAACAGATGGCAAAGCCGCTGTGGCTAATGACGAGTATCCAGAAGCAGATTGGGCAGCAAGGATTAACAAATATTTGCATGGTGTGGCGGAAGGCTCGACTGGTCTATCTATACAACAACTGGCCACCATCAGCGATGAAGCATTAGATAATGCTTATCATTATGGTCGTAGTACCCCAGGTAATACATTTGGCTGGCAAGCAAACTTGAAGTCAGCGGCTTATGCTAAACAAATGATTGACAAGGGTGTTACTGATATTGAAGCCATTAGCGAAAGGTTGGAATACCACTGCTCAAGCATTTGTAAAAAATCCTGATCAATTCAGTGACACCGAAAAACTAAAAGCCGCTGGTAAACTCGAGGCTAAACTTCAACAACGATCACAATTGATGAAACAAAACTATGCTCAACTCCCAGAAGAAGAAAAAGAAAAAGACCGTGTGGTTGCTCGTGCATTGTTACAGGCTATTAAAGGCAAGCAAGGTGTGGCGGAAGGATCCAAAGAATTGCCGCAGTGGAAAAAAGATTGGTACGCTAAACAAAAACCAAATAGTTGGCCAAAGCACCCTCAGCCATATCATAATCCAAATTGGATAGATGAACTAAGTCCAGAGGAGCGTAAAAAACTCATTGGAGGAAAAGGTGTGACGGAAGATCAAGACGACGAGTGCCCAGTACATGGATCCCATGGATTCCCAAATCTCCAAGCAGATGAGTCTGCTTGTACTTGCGACTTTGACAAATTGGCAAATCCATCATGGCCGGACGTGGAGCCAGACCAGGAAATGGACGAAGGCTCTTTTTATCGACAAGATTATTTTGATGCAAATAAAGATAGCAAAGTTAGAAGAAATGCTGAAATTGACAAAAATCAAAATAAGAAGCAAGATTATTTTCGCGATCCAATAGACGATTTAGCTCATCTTCTTACACTTGCTGGCACAAAAGTCGGTGAAAAAGTAAAGGGAATGGTTAAAAAACCATCTGAACTAAATGAGTTGGGTGCAAATAATCCACCACAAGCTACAGGTACTAGCCCCGCACCAACAGCAAATACCGCAGCAAATACAGCAGTAAATACATCCACTTTGAATCCGCAAGAACAAAAACAATTGGATGACTTGTTGAAAAAAGCTGGCGTTGTTAAATAATTATGAAACTCATTGATTTATTTTTTGAATCAGAACTTGATGAGTATAGAAGCTCATATAGTAATGGTAGAATTGATTCGAAAAAATTCAAACCCGGAACAAGAGTGAGTCATCCCCTAATGGGGCCAAATTTGGGAACTATTGTTGATCCCAATACTATACCTATAGAAGATAGAAGAAGTACTGGAGTTCCAGTCAAACCAGATAGAACTAATAAAATCTATTGGTTGAGTCCTGGAAGTTTGGAGATTTTGTCTGAAAACACACAACCCGAACCAGATACTGTGGCCAAGACTTGGGATCAAATGACACCAAAAGAAAAGTCGTCTGGTGTGAAAGGCCGCACAAAATATAATCCTGACACACGTAAGTATTATACAGTATTTGATGTTCCTGTAGAAAAGAAGCCAGAGCAAGACATGTCGGAAGGCAAAAAGGTTGATTCATTTGTTGACGCAGTTAAGAAAAGTGAAATTAAAGCAGGACATGCTGCTAAAGAAGCCGAATCTATAGCTTGGGCAACGGCTAATAAACGTGGTATGCTAAATAATAAAAACACTAAGAAAAAATGACTACAGAATTAATCAAAGCCGCAAAAATTGCATTTGCTAGTGAATATAGCTTTTACTTGAAAGCACAGAATTTTCACTGGAACGTCACAGGAATAAACTTTCCACAATATCATCAATTGTTTGGAACAATCTACGAAGAAGTTGGTGACTCCATTGACCCATTTGCAGAAAATATACGCAAATTAGGATCATTCACTCCAGCTAGTTTTGATAGATTTAGTATGCTTACGGCTATTAACGATGAATTAGAAGTTTTACCATCACAAGCAATGATTGCTGAACTATTAGAAGATAGCGATAAAATGTGCAAGGTTTTTAAAATGGTTTATGACTTGAGCGAAGCTGCTGGCGAAATTGGATTTAGCAATTTCCTAGCTGAAAGAATGGATGCCCATCGCAAACACAGTTGGATGCTTAGATCAACATTGGGCTAATATTATGCTAATTCATGAAATTTTAAATAAACATTCATCATTGAATGAATCTAAATCAACAAATCAAACCGTTGATGGTGAGGAAACATATAATGGCGACGAGTTTTTCGAATCATATGGCATTATGTCATATGATGAAGATAATCAATTAAATGAAGCTGAATATCAAGGAAGAAAAGTTCAACTCAACAAACCCATGCGCGGTGATGTTAAAAAATTCAAAGTCTATGTTAAAAAGTCTAATGGGAATGTGGTTAAGGTTAATTTTGGTGATCCAAATATGACTATTAAAAAACATCTACCCAAACATAGAAAAAGCTTTAGAGCCAGACATAAATGTGATACTGCTCACGATAAAACCACAGCTAGATATTGGAGCTGCCGTAAGTGGTAAAAAGAGTCACCTTAGGACCGTAACTTAGTTACGTGGTGAGGCCGGCTGCTGGCCTGAGACGGCTGAATTCGCTACTCAGAATCTCAAAAGTGAGCATTTATATTCAAACCAGGAATACTTGATTAATTGCTCAAATATCTCATCAAAAGATTTCAACTCCAAATCGGCAATTATTTGAACAAATACCCGCCATCTAGATATATAATGATCATTATCCTGTTGCCAGGCTTGGTAATAATGTAATAACGTTGATTCGTTGATCATTTGACAATACCACCTTAAGATAAACCAAAATATTTATAATTTGATATTAGATAACCAAAATACATAGTTTTTGTTGAATTTACTTAATTTTTCATATATAATATAGTTTTATTGGAGAAAACTTATGAGCTCAAAAATGTTTAACGCAGAACAAAAAGCTAAATTGAATCAAATCATTAATGAGGGTATGCGTACACTTCATGAAATTGAAGATTTGACTGCTGGATTGAACGATACAGTAAAGGCAGTGGCAGAAGAATTGGAAGTTAAACCCAGCATTTTGAAGAAGGCGATTAAAATTGCACATAAGGCAAATTTGGGCGAAACTAATAAAGATCACGAAGCATTGAATGATATCTTAGAAACTGTTGGGAAAACTTTGTAAATTCATTGAATATTATGAAATACAAAATTTTTCAGATCTGCTTTGACAAAGAGCAAATATCACAATGTAATAGTCTAATAGAGCCTTTTGACAACACTTCAAATCTAAAACCTGAATTACGCGAGTTTCATAGTTTTAATAGGATTATTGATGAAGGATTTGTTGATGATTTAGATGCCTGGGGAGTATTTGGTCCTAGATGGCAACTTAAACTTAAATATCCGTCACAAGATTTGTTTGATTCGATTGAAAATAATCCAGGTATGGATGTTTGGATATTTAATCATGTAAGAGTTGTTAGTTCTCTGACTATCAATGTTTGGGAACAAGGTGAATTAGTTCATAAGGGTATGTTAAAAGTAACAAAAGCGGCTTTTACAAACGCTGGATATTCAACATCTGTTTTTGATAGTCTTATGGCAGACAATATATGCTTTTCAAGCTATTTTGTCGCAACAAAGAAATTTTGGATCGAGTATATCAAATTTTTAAAAATTATCAAGCAGAGTTTGGAATCCTTGACGGGAGAATGTAGAGACTTATATCTTGGAAGCGCAAATTATTCAAGAGATAAAGATTTGAATATGTTTCCTTTTATTATTGAAAGATTATTCTCTACGTTCCTAACAATGAATAACTTTAAAGTTTATTCAAAACCATATGATTATAGTGTCTATGGTGATGCATTGGGGAAATCTTCTGACGTTATTAATTCATTGAACGAATTAAAAAAATTATCAATAAAACTCAATTCCTATGATATCATTCATGAATGGAATGTCATTAGATTATATTTGTTAGCCACGAATCCGAAATTACTTGATTTAGATTGAACAAAATATTATGATCATTGATCTCTTTAGGCCTACTGTACAATGGATACAAGATGACTATAAAACTTATCCTACTCGTTTCCTCATTGAAGTTGTGGCTTGGGCTATTAGCATTGGATGTTCGATTACAATGGCGATCACTGTACCGAATCCACCTTTACTTGTACTTTATCCTATTTGGATTATTGGCTGCGCTATGTATGCTTGGGCTGCTCATACTAGGAAAAGTTTTGGAATGCTGGCTAACTACCTCCTGCTTGTGACTATTGATAGTGTTGGTCTATTAAGAATGATTTTCTAAGATGCGATTGACTTTGGTTTTGACGACAGCATTGATATTGCAGGGATGTGCCGCTTACACAGTAGCCAGTGTGGGTTCTATGGTTACAACTGGCAAGGGTATTGGAGATCATGCAGGATCAGCAGCTACTGGTGGTGATTGTAATGTGATTAAACATTTACTGACTAGGCAGTTTGTTTGTGAAATGCCAGTGACTTATAATCAGAATCCTTTTTGATCATAATAAATATTTTAGTCTCGCCGGACTATAAACGGCATGTAGAGTATGTGTGAGCTAGAAATCACATTAAGGAAAAATTATGTCATATGTTGATGCATTAATGGATAGAGCACATGACCGAATACATGTGGTTGAACGTGTAAACGGTGAACGTGTTTATAAAGAATATCCAGCTAATTATGTTTTTTACTATAACGATCCCAAGGGAAAGTTTACTAGTATCTATAACACACCACTGAGTAGGTTTAGTACCCGCAGTGGTAAAGAATTTCAAAAAGAATTAAAAGCCAATAACCATAAGAAATTATGGGAAAGCGACATCAATCCAATATTCCGCTGTTTGGAAGAAAATTACTTGGGTGCAGAATCTCCCAAATTACATACAGCATTTTTTGACATTGAAACCGACTTTGATCCTGAGCGAGGCTTTTCAAAACCAGACGACCCGTTTAACCCAATTACGGCTATTTCAATATATTTAGATTGGATGGATAAATTAGTCACATTGGTAGTGCCTCCAAAAAGCTATAGCTGGGCCACAGCTGAAGAAATATGTAACGGTTATGAAAATTGCTTTTTGTTTGAAAGAGAAGAAGATCTATTAGATACTTTTCTTAATATCATTGATGATGCAGATGTACTGAGTGGTTGGAACAGTGAGGGTTTTGATATTCCCTATACTGTCATGAGAGTACATAAAGTGATGAGTAAGGATGACACTAGGCGTTTTTGTCTGTGGGGACAACATCCTAAAAAACGACAGTTTGAGCGTTTTGGTGCAGAACAACTTACTTTTGATTTGATTGGTCGAGTGCATTTGGACTATATGCAACTTTATAGGAAATATACTTATGAAGAACGTCATAGTTATAGTTTGGATGCTATTGGTGAATATGAATTAGATGAATGTAAACTTGCTTATGAAGGTACGTTGGATCAACTATACAATAGAGATTTTCCCAAATTTATTGATTACAATAGACAAGATACCCTGTTGTTGGCCAAGCTGGATAAAAAACTAAGATTCTTAGATTTGTCCAACGAATTGGCACACGACAATACAGTATTACTAATGACCACGATGGGAGCCGTAGCGGTGACCGAACAGGCCATTATTAATGAAGCGCATAGTAAAGGTTTAATTGTTCAAAATAGGAGAAGTAGAGATGATCAAGGCGAAACGCAAGCAGCAGGTGCCTATGTTGCTTATCCCAAAACGGGAATCCACGAATACATTGGTGCCATCGACATCAACAGCCTCTATCCCTCGGCTATTAGAGCCCTCAACATGGGACCGGAAACCATCATCGGGCAATTAAGACCCATAATGACTGATAGATATATCAGTGATAAGATGAAGGACAATGGTGGCAATTTTGCCGATGCTTGGGAGGGAATATTTGGCAGTTTTGAATATACTGCGGTGATGAATGGGGAACCAGGCACAGAAATTACTATTGATTGGGAAACTGGCGGTAGTGATATTATGAGCGCCGCAGATGTTTGGAGAATGATATTTGATAGCAACCAACCATGGATACTCAGTGCTAATGGGACTATATTTAAATATGATACGAAAGGTATTATTCCAGGACTGCTAGAACGTTGGTACGCTGAACGAAAAGAACTTCAGGCCAAAAAGAAAGATGCCACTACCCCAGAAGAAAAGGCCTTTTGGGATAAACGTCAGATGGTGAAAAAAATTAATTTGAATGCCTTATATGGTGCATTGCTTAACGCGGGCTGTAGGTTTTTTGATAAACGTATTGGACAATCAACAACATTGACAGGCAGGTGTATTGCTCGACATATGCATTCCTATATCAATGAATGTATTGTTGGTGAATATAACCATGAAGGTTCTTCAATCGTTTATGGTGATACTGACAGCTCCTATTTCTCAGCATGGCCAGTAATTAAGGATGAAGTTGCTGCCGGGCGTATGGAATGGAATAAAGACATTTGTATTCAACTATATGATAACATTGCAGAACAAGTAAATGCCAGTTTCCCAGCATTTATGGAACGTGCATTTCATAGCCCAAGAGATATGGGTGCTTTGATCAAGGGTGGTAGAGAACTAGTTGCACTTAAAGGTCTTTTTATTAAGAAAAAACGATATGCTGTTTTGATTTATGACTTGGAGGGTAATAGACAGGATGTCTATGGTAAACCAGGAAAAATCAAAGCTATGGGATTGGATCTAAAACGCAGTGATACCCCCAAAGTAGTTCAAGACTTTTTGAGTGAACTGTTGTTAGCAGTTCTAACTGGTGCTGCTAAAGAAGAAATTTATGATAGAGTGCGTGAATTTAAACTTGCATTCTTGGAACGACCAGCTTGGGAAAAAGGCACACCCAAACGTGTTAATAATTTGACCAAATATACTGCTGACGAAGAAAGATTGGGCAAGGCCAATATGCCGGGTCACGTTAGGGCCGCAATGAATTGGAACAATCTACGTAGAATGCATGGTGACAATTATTCAATGCAGATCGTTGACGGAATGAAAACCATTGTATGTAAACTTAAAGATAATCCATTAGGTTACAGTAGTGTTGGTTATCCAACAGACGAATCACACATACCACAATGGTTCAAAGATCTCCCATTTGATGATGGGTTGATGGAAAGTACCATCGTAGATCAAAAGGTTGAAAATCTATTAGGTGTATTGGGTTGGAAAATTGGTGATTACACTGAGATTAGAACCACATTTGATAGTTTGTTTAGTTTCGACTAATAAATTCAACCATATTAGTTGCTAATTCTAAATACATTAGTTATAATTCAATATCATAGGAGTGAACATGAAAGATCAATTATCGGATATTATTCAACATACACACGGTTTAGGTGTTGTTGATCTAGTTAAAGTTACAGGAACTGAGTCTGAAACTATTGTAAATGCAGTGGCTGAAGATCGTAGCGTTATTGTAGAAGCCAAATTTTCTGGCCCAGTGGCAGATTTTATTGGTGTGTTTGGTATGCCAAACATGGGTAAATTAAATACCATTATCAATATCGGCGAATATAAAGAAGATGCCATTCTTAATATTATTAAACAAGACAAAACAGGTGAAGATGGGACTGTTACTAGTCTCCCAGTTGGTATTCATTTTGAAAACAAAACTAGAGACTTTAAGAACGATTATAGGTTTATGGTACAGGATATCATTAACGATCGCTTAAAAACAGTTAAGTTTAAAGGTGTTAAGTGGGGCGTGGAGATTGAGCCAAGTGTGTTGAGTATTCAACGTATGAAGTTTCAAGCACAGGCCAATAGTGAGGAAGAAACATTTATTGCCAAAACAGACAAGGGCAATTTAGTATTTTACTTTGGTGATCACAGTAGCCATGCAGGCAATTTTGTTTTTGCTTCCAGTATTAGTGGCTCGTTGAGCAAGGCTTGGAATTGGCCAGTGGGTGTAGTTATTAGTATCCTCAATTTGCCAGGCGACAAAGTCGTGCGTTTTAGTGATGAGGGTGCGGCACAGATCACTGTTGATAGTGGTATTGCTGTTTGGACTTATACTATTCCAGCTCAAACCAAGTAAAAGTCTGTGATCAAAAGACTAGACGTGCTTGTGGCATTAACAGAAGAATATGAATCAAGATAATTTAACAGAAAAACAACTTGGCCCTAATGGGCTGAGTCAATATGCAGTATTTTTGCCAGCCATATCTGGATTCTATGCTACATTTATTGGCAATCAACGTGTCAATAATGACTTCATTGACCCTGCACGTATGCCAGCACAAATACAGGATATGGAACAATTAAATTGGCTTAATAGTCAAAAAAGTCTGTTTCCATATAAATGGAGTTTGTATTCAGGTGGCCATGCCAACTTGGATCTATCTAAACCTGACCCGAGTGAGGATATGGTTCGTGATCGAGAGCCGGGCAGTTTTATATTAGGTGATAGTGGTGGGTTTCAATTAGGTAAAGGTCTTTGGCCTGGAGAATGGCGAGACCCCAATAGCACAGAAGTTCAACAACATTTGGCAGCATTGAAGGCAGCTGGTCCAGAAGTTCGTCCGGCTTTAGATTCAAGTGGAAATCCAAAAAAAGATAAAAATGGCAATGTAAAAACAGTTGTAATTGATCATGCTAAACAATATCAAGATCGAATCGATGCGGCACAGAAGAAGCGTGAAGTTATTTTAAATTGGTTAGATACAGTTGCTGATTATGCAATGATTTTGGACGTTCCAACCTGGGTCATTTATAATCCAGAAGCCAGTGATGCTTGTGGTATTAAAACATACGCAGATGCCATCAATGCTACGAAATATAATAATGAATATTTTATGGCTAATCGCCGTGGAGTAAAAAATGGCGGCGCAAAGTTTCTAAATGTTCTTCAAGGTTCCAATCATGAGGAAGCTGATGAGTGGTATGACCTAATGAAGGATTATTGTGATCCTGCAAAGTATCCTGATACACATTTCAATGGTTGGGCCATGGGTGGTCAGAATATGTGTGAGCCAGAGTTGATTTTACACAGATTAGTGGCTTTGCGCTATGATAATCTTTTGCAGGAAGGTGTTCATGATTGGATGCACTTTTTGGGAACTAGTAAGTTGGAATGGGCAGTATTGCTAACTGATATTCAACGTGCAATTAGGAAATATGTTAACCCACAGTTTACTATTAGTTTTGATTGTGCTAGTCCATTCTTAGCCACAGCAAATGGTCAATTATATCATGAGATTTCAGTTCCAAATAAAGGAAAGTGGAGTTATAGAATGGCTGGTGGCTGTGATGATAAAAAATATGCCCAAGACACTAGACCATTTGGTCAAGCTTTATTAGATGATGGTCTTTATAATACTTTTGAAGAAAGTCCTATCAGTTCTAAAATGTTGATCAAGGATGTTTGTATATATGGTCATGGTGTTCCTAATTGGACCGCCATAGATGCAGATAACATTGATCATTCAAAAGTATTTAAAGATCCAGTGATTATGAATGATCCTCGCTATTGGATCACAATGGGTGATAAAAACAAAATTGACAAAGTGGGAACCACCAGTTGGGATAGTTTTAGCTATGCATTGATGATGGGGCATAATGTTTGGATGCATATCACAGCAGTTCAACGTGCCAATGCTCTTTATGAACAGGGGCATTATCCAGCAATGATGCAACGTCGTGGCGGTGATTATGCCAAATTTGGAGATATTGTTGATAAAATCTTTGCGGCAACGACTAGACAAGAATCAGAAGATATAATTAAAAGTTATAGCAGCTATTGGATGGAAATCCCTGGAACTAGAGGGTTTACTGGTAAAAAATCGATGAATCCCTTGACCATGAGCAATAAACTTGTTACAATAGAAGGAACAACCACAAAGGTTGAAAAAGTTAAAAAAGAAAAATCTAAAGTAATACTAAACGATTTATTTGAGGAGTGACTATGTACGAAAATCGAATCCGCCATCTTAAAGAAATGCACAGAGTTTTAGATAAAAAATTGGATGAACATGAAAAAAATCATGCTCATACAGAAGAAACTTTGGTTCACGATTGGAAAAAACAAAAACTTGTTCTTAAAGATGAAATTCGTAGGTTAGAACGCCTACAATGGGAACACGAAAACGAAACTGTTGATTTAGATAGAGATCATTAATTAGAAAGGAAATACTATGTTAAACTTATATAAAGGTCTATTGGATATCACTATTAAAAATAGTAAAACTCAGATTAGTGAAATTACCACACATATTAGACAATTTAATGAAAAAGATGAAAATTCTCTTTTGCAACCTAAAAGCTATTGGAATCTTTTATTGGAAATGTCCTGGATATTAATCACATTGTTTAAGAGTGTGATTGGTATTGGTTTGTTAATGTGTATGTTTATTGTGTTCTATCCTTTGAACGCATTCTTGTCATATCTTGAATTGTTTGTGGTTAAATCTGAACAAAGTTTGTCTCCATATACATTTGCAGAAAAGCCACTATTAGAAGAAACTACAACTAAAAAACTACGAGCGCAAAAATGAAAAGTTTGATTGTGGGTATGGGCATCGGCCAATTATACAAAACTGTTTTGACAGAATTAGGTCATGACATTGTTACTGTTGATGCCGATAAAAATAAAAATGTAGATTTTGAAACTATTGATCAAGCAATCCTAGTTCATAAGCATTTTGATACTGCACATATCTGCACTCCAAACTTTACACATTTCGACCTTACCACTCGAGCAGCTCGAGCTAGTAAAATTGTATTTGTTGAAAAGCCAGGTGTTGCTGCTGCCTTAAATTGGGCCACTTTGGTTCATACATTTAAAGACACACGTTTCATGATGGTTAAAAACAACATGTGGCGTGACAATATTCAACAATTAAAACAATCAGCTCTTGATTCTAATAAGGTTAATTTGTTGTGGCATAATCGAGATCGAGTACCTAATCCGGGCACTTGGTTTACTACTAAGAAGTTGTCATTTGGTGGCGTGAGTCGAGACCTAATGCCGCATTTATTGAGCTTGTATATTGCTCTAAATCCCGATTGGATAGAAGAATCAATGACCGGTAAGAGCTCAGATCGTAAATGGAATTTAGAGGATCTAACACAAACCGATTATGGCATTGTAAAAGCTGATGGTGTTTATGATGTGGATGACCATTGTTATATAGATTTTGGCACCAAATGGCATTTGTCGGCCGACTGGCGAACCAATCAGACTGATAATAGATCCATTAAGTTTGAAAAATCTGATGGAACTACAGAAACGTTTGAATTGGGACTTTGCCCTGAATCAGCATATAAATCAATGATTGCGGATGCTTTGGCTAATCTAAATAACGAAAATTTTTGGAGACAACAATTGGTTTATGACTATTGGATTCATGAAAGAGTGGAAAATTTATGATAGTCAAATGCCTGCAAACTCTTGGTCAAGGTAACTTTGAAGAAGTTGAATATCAAGTTCCAGCAATTGGAAAAAATGAAATTCAAGTTCGCGCAGTGATGACTGGTGTGTGCAGAAGTGATATTGATATGATGCAGGGTAATTTTGGCCCATTACCATTGCATATGCAAGGTCATGAAGGTCTAGGCCAAGTAGTTGCTATTGGTGATGATATTTCCAATGTCAAAATAGGCGACTACGTTGCTACACGTGGCGAACCAGCTTACGCAGATATATATAATGTGCGTAAAGATGAGTATATATATGTGCCAGAAGCACACCCTAGATATATTATTGAACCTGTAGCCTGCGGAATTAATACTGCACAACTTGATACCAAAGATAAAAATAGTAAAATTCTAATCATTGGTAGTGGATTTTTGGCTTGGGTTGCTTATCACACCCTAACTAAATTTAAACATTATAAAAATGTAGATGTGTTAGGTTCCAGTAATATCGACCTATGGGGAGATGTATTATTATTCGGAACCAGTGAAAGCTATGATGTGGTTATTGACCTATCTGGAAAATATGCTTTGGGTTTGGATATAAACCTAAATAATAATGCATTAATAGTTGATGCTGTTGGAAAAGCTGTATCAAAACAAGAAGCACAACAACAACTTTGGAAAGCTGTTACTACTATTAAGCCCAGTCCACGTAATCCAAATTTTCATCAATCGATGAAAGACGCTGTATGGATGATTGAAAACGGTTATCTTGACGTTGATAATTTCTGGACAAGAGCTTATAATAGGACAACTGAATGGCAACAGGCATTTGCGGATGGTGTGGATCGTCCAAATGGCTATAGCAGAGGTTACATTAAATGGGATTAAACACAGTAGAACGTCAAGGTGTCACATACTTTACGGGTTATGAAGTAGAACATACTGTTTGCCATGGTATGAAAACGTTGTTTGTTGTGGGCACACCACCACTTGAAGAAATCTTCTCAAAAGCTGAGGAAAGTCAAGTAAAACACATCTATTTTGGTACTAGTCAAAGCTTTAATCCTAAGGCAATGACCCATGGTGAATATCAAGCATGGGATGAAGTTATCCTTGGCTGTTTAAATAAAGACTATTGGGTAACTTTAGATTTTGGTGTAGAACACATTGAAGGTGTATTGGAATCTAGTTACAACGAATATAATCGTTTTGTTCCTATGATTAGTGTAAAATTGCCTTACATTAATCAACTCAACTATAATGCAACATTAAAGTTGGATGATAAGACTTGGGGAGCCACAAATCCAGGCGTATGGACACATCATCTTCAAAGCCTAATGAATAAGGAAACTTATACTCATTGGGATCAATATGAAAACGACTCAACAGTTGAATAAGGAAATATAAAATGGGATTCAAGCGTTGGTTAAGAAGTTGGTTATATTCTGATCAGGAACCGGAAATCAAAATACGTTCAACATCACTTGTAAGTTATTCGGACTCTCGTCAAGATTTTGGAAACAGTATTAAGTTTAATTTAGTTTCGGCTCGAGGCGGGGCAATTATCACAGTAAAACATTATGATCAAGTCAAAGATCGAGAGTTTGAAACAGTTTATGTAATTCATGAAGATGAAAGTTTCGATCAAAATCTACTTAATATTATCAACATGGAAAGGATTAAATTATGAATCAAGAGCAACGTGAAACTATCGAGCGTATTAAATCTGCGGCTAATAGGAATATTTGGGTTACATTTCAAAAAGCTGGATTTCATAAATATCCAGCAGCCAGTATTGATCCAGCATTAGAGGATGTTTCCTATCTTGGAAATCGTCATCGTCATTTGTTTAAATTCAATATACAAATTGAAATTTTCCATAATGACCGTGAAATCGAATTTCATCAATTTTTAAACTATTGTGAGTCATTGTTCAATACTGGTGCTATTGACATTGACTATAAGAGTGTGGAGATGCTGGCTGACGACCTGTATCTACATATTGCTGTACGATATCCCAATCGTGCAGTAACCATCTCCGTAAGTGAAGATGGTGAATGTGGTTGTACTATTGAGTATAATACTCGTAGACCCAACCTAACTGTTAGTGTATAATTATTTTTTAACTTTAACTTTTGAAAGAAAGAAAACAAAATGGCACAGCCTAAATGGATCGAAAAATATCTTCGTATGAAGCCCGAAGTTACTAAATTATTTGATGATTTGGAAGCATACTTAGATTATTGTAAGATCAATATGTTGAAGTTCGACGAGAAAGATCTCTATCGCAGTGAGCAATATCGTCGATTCGAAAAATATCGCAATTGGCTCTATCGTCGTGGTAATGCTGAACAATCTGGAGAACCACAGAAAGAATATTCACGACCACCTCGTAAAGAATATTCACGAGCACCGCGTTCGCAACAACAACAAACGTAAGATTAGTGGGGGACTTGTTCCCCCACTCATAATCAAATATTGACTTTTAACATGACAGTTTATATTGTAGATCTCGAAAGTATCCCTACTAGATACACTTGCGAATGGCAAGAACATATTCCTAAACTTTTAGAACAAGCTGGTCATGATGTTAAAATTATTACAGGTCCTGTTGATATACCTAGTGCTACTACCCCTGGCGCATTTCTTAACTTTGGTGGAACTAATATTTTCAAAGCTTGCCAAGTTGAACAAATGGCTAGGCTATTTTGTTCCGGATCAATCTGTGCTGGTGATCACTTTATCTTTACAGATGCTTGGCACCCTGGTATCATCAATTTAAAATATATGAGTGAACTACTGAATATTCCAGTAGTTACACATGGTCTTTGGCATGCCGGAAGTTATGATAATCAAGATTTCCTAGGACGTCTTGTTGGCAATAAACCTTGGGTTAGGCATGCGGAGAAAAGTTTCTTCCATGCATTTGACTATAATTACTTTGCTACGAATTTTCATATAGAAATGTTCTATACAAATTTGTTGAATGATTATCCTACAGAGAATCCTTGGTTTGAAGAAGATCTTAAACACTTGCTGGATGGTGAATTAACAGATAAGATTGTGCGTACAGGTTGGCCAATGGAATATATGGATGCCATATTGTCTCCATATAAGAATATGTCTAAACGTGATCTTATCTTATTCCCACATCGCATTGCTCCAGAAAAACAAGTTGAAATTTTTAGAGATTTGGCCACACAATTGCCACAATACGAATTTGTTGTGTGCCAGGATCAACAATTGACTAAGAATGAATATCATACTTTGTTAGGTCAAGCAAAAATTGTATTCAGTGCTAACTTACAGGAGACGCTTGGGATAAGTTGTTTCGAAGGTGCAGTGGTAGATGCCATCCCAATGATTCCCAATAGACTTAGCTATAAAGAAATGTATTTTGATATTTTCAAATACTCAAGCCAATGGACCGAATCGTTTGAATCATATTCACAACATAAACAAGAGTTATGTGGCTCAATAATTCAACATATGGATAATTATTCTAATCTAATTCCAGAGATTAAAAAACAAGCCGCAGTTTTGTCTGAAAAGTTTTTCTCGGCAACGGTGTTATTAAATAATATTAAATGAAAAAAACAATTATATTGACAGGTGCCTTTGGCTATATTGGTAGCCATACTGCCAAAGTTTTTAAACAAGCTGGATATGAAGTCTATGGTATTGATCGTGAGCATACAATACCTGAAGCAGCACCATTCTTAGATATTTGGCTCAGAAGTGATTTTGCTGATGCCGTTCCTACATTATTGTCAAATAATTTAGATGTAGAAGCTATTGTACATTGTGCTGGCACAAGCCTTGTTGGACCTAGCATAGATAATCCTGGGCTATATTATGATAATAATACAGCCAAGACCAATCAAATGTTACATGAGATTAGAAATTTAGATTGGTCTGGTCTAGTGGTCTTTAGCAGTAGCGCCGCAGTATATGGCAATAATTGCGTCAGTCCAATTAAGGAATCTGCTGAGGGATTTCCAGTAAGCCCATATGGTTGGAGTAAAAAGTTTTGTGAACAAGTTATTCACGACCATTGTCTAGCTCATGGTATGAGAGGAATAGCATTGAGATATTTCAATGCCGCCGGTTGTGATATTTCGGGAGAGTTGGGTCATGTACGATATGACACTCATATTATTCCAAGAATACTCAGCGCACATCAAAATAGATCTAAATTTATTCTAAATGGCAATGATTTCAAAACCCCAGATGGTACATGTATAAGGGATTACCTTCATGTTGAGGATATAGCCAGGGCTCATTTGGCCGCAGTTACATTTGGCCAAAATTTGGATTTTGGTGAATTTAGAAGTTACAATTTGGGTACTGGCCAAGGTTATAGTAATTTACAAGTTGTTGAATCTTGTGAGCGTGCCTTTGGTGCTAGTTTAAATTACCAAATTGGTGACAGGAGAATTGGTGATCCTGACATATTAGTTGCCGATGGTTCAAAATTTCAAAATGATTCTCTTTGGGTTCCCAAATATAGTGATATTGATGTTATTTGCAAGTCTGCCTGGGCTTGGCAAAAAAATATTAGTATGTTATAATTGCCTAAATACTTTTAATCTAATTTTAATAATTTATGGAAAAAAATCTATCACAAGTTTTGCGTGAACGCATGCGATCAGACGGCAAGAGGTTCTGGGCTGGTGACAATATCAGTGAATATATTACAGAGTCGGACCGAGAACATTTAATCAATGAAGCTACGGAGGCATTTGAAAAGGTATTGGATACTTTGCTTATTGACCGAGAGAATGATCCAAATAGCAAGGGCACAGCTCGTAGACTTGCCAAGATGTATTACAATGAAATTATGGAGGGACGATATGAGCCAGCACCAGACGCAACAGCATTTCCAAATGATTCGTCAGACCGTTATGAAGGTATGTTGGTTGTTCGTAGTGAGCTTCGCAGTATGTGTAGCCATCATCACCAACCCGTTAATGGTGTTGCTTATATTGGTATTATTGCGGCTCAGAAACTTATCGGACTCAGCAAGTACACCCGTATTGCACAGTGGTGTGCCAGACGAGGTACACTCCAGGAGGAGTTATGTAATGACATTGCCCGCGAGATTAGCAAAGCTACTGACTCAGAAAACATAGGTGTTTATATGAGAATGACACATGGATGTTGTGAAAATAGGGGCCTAATGGCTCATGATAGTTCCACAACAACCACTGTGCTTAGGGGAGCATTTAACAATGATGCTGGTACAAAGAAAGAGTTTTTCGACACTCTAGCACTTCAAGAATCACATAAGAGATAATATGACTAAAAAAGTATATTACAATAATCGTACAGTTAAAAATTGGATTTTTGAAATCATTCAACAAATCAATGCCGACAATTGGCGTCCTGATTGTATTGTTGGTATTACCAGAGGCGGGCTTGTGCCAGCAGTCATGTTAAGTCATTGGTATAATGTTCCTCTACATACTGTGAAGATCAGTTTACGAGATTTTGCCGAGGATACCGAGAGTAATCTTTGGTTACCAGAAATGGCTTTTGGTCATGTCAATTATGATCTCATGTGTTCGGATGATGGCAGGAAAAATATGCTGATTGTGGACGATATCAACGACAGTGGTGCAACCTTTCAATGGTTAGTCAATGATTGGCAAAGCAGTTGTTTGCCCAGTGACAGTCGTTGGGGTGATGTTTGGCATAATAATGTCAAATTTGCAACATTAATCAACAATGAAGCCAGTGATTTCAAAACTGTAGATTATACTGGCCTAAGCATCAATAAAGTTGATGATCCAATTTGGTGTGTATTGCCCTGGGAAGAATTTTGGCGATAACTACTTGACGGTGAATAATTTTGGTAGTACAATATATGAGCAGTAAAAACTAATTTAAAAGGGTATTAAAATGGCCGGCAAAGCAAAATCGATATATCTAACAATCTATTATAAAGGTACGCTGAAAACAGCGTTTCATAAAGTATTCTTTGAGGCAAAGGCCTACAATGAGTATGTCAAAACTGAAGAATTCATTGCCAAATGGTCCAAGGATCAGTTTGACATTGTAAAAGAAACTTATTAGATCCTTGATATCAAGGAAGCAGAATGAAAAAGATCCCAATGTTAGAACGGTTTGCCGCACAAAGTCTTGTCGAGCATGACGGTGAATTAATCTTTAGTAAAGAAAAGTTTGCTCAGTTGATTGTGAAAGAATGTGTATCCATATGTCAGCGTGAATCTGACGACGATGATGATCAATTTGAATTGGGTAGATCGTACCAGTCAAAGGAAATTACAGAACTTATAAAAAGACATTTTGGAGTTGAAGAATGAAACTGTGCCCCAAGTGTGATTCACCTGCCATCTGCTGCGATCACTGTATGAACTATGACTTCAATGCCGACAGCGAAGGTCGCTATACGGGTGCAGGCCGTGCGGATGCAGTAACAGTGATTCATCTGATGACAGCCGCTACCCTGGATGAAGAATCTAATGTTGCAGAATCACAACAATATTTGTCTAAATTTCGGTTGGCCTAAATCTATTTTGGTTGTATAATACTTGTATTGTAACGCAAAAAGGAGTGGGAAAATGAGAGAATTGCAACAACTATTAGTTGATTCTGTGGGCTGTGGACTGTCCGACCGATCCATTATTGAATTGATGGTCGAAGAAGGTTTGCCTAGAGAAGCTTGTCCAGAAATCCTGCGAGTTTTTAAAGAATCATTGAGTTGCTAAAAAACAACAGTTTTTTGGTTGACCAAAAAACATTTTGGTTGTATAATACACTTATTGTAACGCAAAAAGGAGTAGATTATGAAACTAATTGGACATTCATACAATTACAAGGTGGTTACAGATATATCCAGCAAAGAAGATGCCGAGACTGATGTGAATGGTAGACAAATTCTATTTAAAACTAATAATTATAAAAATGCGCGAAAAAAATGCATTGAGTGGGCGGCTTTCGACGATATTGAAGTGTTTGTCCTTGACGAATTTGGCAGCATCAAGTTCTCTTGTCAAGGTGCTTCAGAAGCCTTTGATCGATTTCCAAAAACATTTGGTTGACCAAAAATCATTTTGGTTGTATAATACACTTATTGTAACGCAAAAAGGAGTAGGAAAATGGCAACATACATGGATGCAGTCAACGGCAATCACACCAGCCAGCCCAACTATGACACACGTCACGGTGGCCCTTTTGATCGTGGCTCAGCCGACAGCTGGTACGGTCGCAAATTTGATCCGCACTACTGGCCACAAGGCACTTACAAAGGTACTCGCGTGGAGATGGCACAGATGACTGCTGCCGAAATCACAGCCTATACCGCAGGATTCCGTGACAACGAGCAATTTGGCGGCAAAAAAGAGTGGGATTAAACGGTTGACTCGAATTGGTCGTTTCGGTTATAATACTAGTATTGCGAACAAAAAGGAGTAGGAAATGTCACAACTTAGCACTATTCAGCAAATCAATTCTGCCATCATGTTTGGTAATCTAACCAACACTGAATTGTCCAGTATCATTGATGCCGTCAAATGGGCCCGCAGCCAGTTGACCAAGGATGTGAAGAACTCGATCAAGACTGGGCAGATGGTCAAGTTTACGTCAAGCAAAACCGGCAAGACCCTGGTGGGAGATGTGACCAAAATTGCTATCAAGTATGTCACAGTCCGCACTCCGCAGGGTCTTTGGCGAGTGCCTGCTAACATGTTGGAAGCCGCATAAAACGGTTGACCAAAAATCATTTTGGTTGTATAATACTTGTATTGTAACGCAAAAAGGAGTTTGAGATGGCACACATGAGTCAAGAAAAGAAAGCAAAGATTGCTCCAGTTGTAAAAGCAATCTGCAAAAAGTATAATATCAAGGCCAGCCTGGCAGTTCGCAATCACTCTACACTGTGCCTGAATTTGCGCCAAGGCGAGATTGACTTTGTTGAAAACTTCATCGAAACTGATAGCCGGGTCGCACATGGTCGAAAAATGTCCCAGGACCAAATCGACTACATCCGCCGAAATCGATCACTGGATGTGAACCCTTACTGGTTCCAGGAACACTTTTCAGGTCGGGCCTTGGAGTTTTTGAAAGAAATATTTGCTGCCATGAATGCAGGCAATCATGACCGTAGTGACATTCAAGTCGATTACTTTGATGTGGGCTGGTATGTGGATGTCAACATTGGTCGGTGGAATCAACCATATGCACTGGTTAAGTGAACTATATGAAAGAAATTGATAAATCTTCAGGATCTCCATATGCTTGTGGTTTGAATGATGCCTATCAAAAAAGAATGTCATTCCCCCATAAATGGCCGAAAGGTTCGGGAATTGGTCAACCTATAGTTAATTTGACTGTTGAAGAACAAGATGAATATTTGTTAGGTTTTAATCAACAAACTAAATTTAAAGATTGGGAATGAAACATTCTATTAGATTATTGATGCTATGTACATTAATATCATCAGCTTGGGCTGGTGAAGAATGTAGAATGCAAAATGCTAATCAAATGATTGGCAAAAGAAATGTTGGTGGCATATATGATTTGGTCAAGACCAAAAGTCCAGGCAAATGTAATGTAAAATTCACCGTAGAGGTCGACGGAACAAAACATAATGTAAATTGGACTCATGATGATGTTCACGATCCCGAAGTTAGTTGTAGAATCGCTATCGAAAACGGCATGAATGAATTATATTCTAGACTGCCTGGCCTGTTTGAAACTGAAAGCATTACGGTTTGTAAAGAAGGCAGTGATGTTAAAAATGGATTCAAACCAGTGGAAATAGGTGAAGAAATTTTAGAAACTGAAGTTGGCTATGTATCCAATGATAAACGATATTTTAGACACAATGGGTGGTCTTTGTGTAGAAGATTTCAAGAACAATATAATTATCGCGGCTTGCAAATTCGACAGGGCATTATTTGTCGATCTGAGGGCAAACTGTGGCGAGTTGTTGAAAAATGGTAGTTGACTTTTGATTGTTTTGATTGTATAATATATTTTTGTTTGACACTGAAAGGTACTTATGAAAGGCTTTGTTTTAGGAACTATTTTCGGAGTAGTTATTGCTACTGTTGGTTTTTCTGGCATTGCTAAGATGCTGGATAAAGGGGTTGATACAGTTAAAACTCACAGTCAGGAGTTGGCAAAATGAAATGCATTTTATCAATGATTTTGATTTTAGCTTTGTCAGCATGCAGTACTGTTAAAGAAACTGCTGGTGGGTTCGTTGATGGGGCTAGTAAGGATATCAAGAGTTTGGGCACTGCTGGTGAAAAATTGGCAGATAAGATTAGAAACTAATTAAGGAAATATTATGAAAAAACTGTTTACACTTTTGCCAATCGTAGCGGCACTAGCCGCATGTGGTACAACTGATCCAATGGCCAAACGTGCCGAAGCTGAACGTGAACGTCAAGTTCAATATGTTGAGCGAGTCATTGACAAAGCACCAAAGTGGATGACAGAATTGCCAACCAGTAAGAGTGCTGTTTATTCCAGTGGTACTAGTGCTAGTGGTGATTATTCTATGGCTGTTCACAAAGCCAAATCAGATGCTTATGCAAAAATTTGTATGGCTGCCAGCGGTACTGCTAGTCAACGAACCAACATTTATCGTGCAGATACAGAAAACGCCAGTACAGAACTCAGTGAAATGGTGATCAGGATGTCCTGCAAACAAGTGGATGTCACTGGTGTTGAAGTTGTTGAGCAGAAGATTATTTCTGAGGGCAATAGGTATCGTGCATATGTGTTGGT
>Ga0209085_1000766_pt1 | contig 22423 bp, 21 predicted proteins | sample C_131016_EF_Meta_FD_187310 | JGI IMG/M metagenome (GOLD analysis project Ga0209085, IMG submission 187310) | Freshwater microbial communities from Lake Croche, Canada to study carbon cycling - C_131016_EF_MetaG (SPAdes) (version 2) | ecosystem: Environmental > Aquatic > Freshwater > Lake...
AGCATTAGCATTCAACCGTATGGGCCATTTGGTCAAAACAACCTTGGAATCCAATTTGGTCAACTTGTTGTAACCAACTCAACAAACAATCAAGTTATAATTAATGGTTCTGGAAACATATACAATTGTAGCATTCTTGCCTCTGGAGTAGGTGGATTAGATGCAGGAAGCGGAGCCGCAAATACAACATATTTCATTTATGTAATTTACGGATCTTCCGTTGGCATAAATGTTCTTTTTTCGCTTTCTGGAACTGCTCCAACGCTTCCAACCAATTACACATATTCAAGGCTGATTGGGGTAACTAGAACAGTTTCTAATTCTGTTACTTTTGATGGCAACTATAACCAAAATGGTAGGGTTGTTAATTTTGGATACACTGCTAGAGAACAAGTTTTGTATTATCCTTGGACTACAGGAGCAAACAACAAGTATTTTACTGGTGCTGTTTCTTATGGATTATCTTCTAGCTATGCCTCTACTGCAAGATATAGGCTTTCAAGCACAAGGAGTCCGGGTCAATCATATAATTTTGCTCTTGTTGTTATTGGAAGCTCAACTGCTGGGACAACTGGAACAACATATACTGCTTATCCAGTAAGTTCTGAAGTTTTTGGAGCCGCATCATATCAACCAATTTCTGTTGAAACAAATGCATCTGCAAATTTTGTAACATTTGATGCATTTATGCCTCAATCATTTTCTGGAACTCAACCAAGTTATTACAATTTGTTAATTGGAACTGCTCTTGCTACAACCAATGATTTTGTTGAGCTTGCAATTACTGGTTATCAGTTAAACATTTTCTAATGTGGCTCAAGACGGAAGAATATACGATGGAAGCACGATAACGGTTGCAATGGATGCTGAAACGCATCCTAGCAATCTTCCTCCATCATATGTATCGTCCTGTGTAAACCGATCTTTTCGTCAGGGAGTCAACGCAACTCGACCTCCCTTTACCGATCTACAAATCAATGTTGCGTATGGATACCCTGATTCCATATTGACAGATTTCCAAACAGGAAACTTCCAAGGTGCTTGGCCTTACAAGGCTATAAAAACAGGGTCGGTTGATGGGATTGTCTGTTCTGTTGCTGGAGTCATCTACTTCATATCCATCGTCAACAATGTAGGCACACTCTACAAACTCATTGATGGGAATGATGCAACCATGATGCACACATGGTTCGTTCAAGCAGAAGATTGGATTTACATCCAGAATGGATACCAAGATCCGATTGCATGGAATGGTGACATATCGGGCGCACCTACCAACCTCCAGGCACAAGGAGATGGAACATCTCAAATCAAATTGACATGGACTGATAATGCCCCAGGAGCAGTTCAAACAGAAATCCAAGTCCAATCATCTGCTCAAGTTTTCACAACGGTTGATACCATTCCCATAGCGGAAGTGTATTACAACTACGCCGCACCATCTTCTTCCACATCTTACTCGTTCCAAGTTCGTAGCGTGTTCCCAGATGGGTCATCAACCCCTTGGTCAAACATTGCGACAACTACGGCTGCCACCACAACGATCACAGCATCACAACCCAATGCGGTCTTTAGGCTCAATCCCGTCAAGCAACAGATGCCCATTGGAACGATCATGGCTTATGCTTATGGTCGAGTTGCAGTAAGTGATGCCAACAACAACATCTATGTTTCCGACATCATCTACGGAAACGGATTCACAACAACTTCCAACACGCAGAACTTTACCGAGCAAACCTATTGGGCTGAAGGTGGATCATTTACCCCCCCTGCAAACCTTGGGTTGATTACAGGCATGAGGGTCATGCCGTCCCTCAACATCAATGTCCGAGGACAGGGTGAGTTGGTGGTCTTCTGCGAGAATGGATCATTCACTTTGGATCTCTCGCAAGATCGCACGACATGGCAAGCGTCCAACATCCAGAAGGTCTCATTGATTGGTCGAGGATGCCGATCCCCTTGGAGTATTTGCGGAGTCAACAACGATGTCTATTTCCGATCTGATGATGGATGGGCATTCTACAACAACGCTCAAGTAGATTTCTATCAGGCATTATCCTTCAGAAAGATTAGCCGGGAGGTTCAGCCTTGGGTGAACTATGACACTCCTTGGTTGAGGCAGTTTGAGAGTTCAATGTTCTTTGACAACCGCATCATAGCAACTGTCTCCCCATTCACAGTCTCAAACCAAAACGATGGTCAGGGTCTCCATCGTCCTAGCAGAGCAATGATCGTGCTTGATGTGGAAGAGGAGAGCAGGATCAATCCAGACGCAGGGATGCCTACACGATGGAATGGTTTATGGGAAGGCCCACAACCCACTCAACTGCTTACTGCCCAAATCAACGGAGTCCAGAGAGGGTTCTGTTTCTCGTTTGATGCTGATGGAGTCAATCGTTTGTATGAACTCCAAAGCAGTAGTGTGCTTGCCACAGGGATTGATGATTACTCTCAAGTGTATGGGAGCGTCCCAATCAAGTCATATTTCATCACCAAGAGGTTTGACTTCACCCCCAACCCCGGTGCTTCCAAGTTTATCCGAAAGCAACTTGCTGGTGGCGAGATGTGGATCTCCAATTTGAAGGAAAAGGTTTCTGTTGCCATGTCGTATTTGCCTGATTCTTATCCAGCATTTACCCAACTTGGGAACACGATCTCAATTTCTACCAATCAATGCACACCGATTGTGGCGAATTGCTCACCCCAGATCTCGCTTCCTAAATACTCCCAAGTAAAGTTCCCTTCCCCTGACATCAACGATTGTCAGTCCTCTAACCAAATCAACCTCCAAGAAGGAGCAGAGTTCCAGATCAAGATTGATATTGAGGGGTCTTGTATTGTGGATAGGGTAAGGATAGCGGCATTGTTGAATGCCACGCTTGATCTTCCAGAGGGGGTTTGCATTGGTGATGAGATTGACCCGATTGTTGAGTGTCCAATTAACTCGCTTGATTACTATCGAATTGTTCCTTTACAAACATCGGTTGGTTCTGTAGAAGGTTAATTATGCAGAATCAGAGTTCTCCAGTTCAAATCTTGTCTCCAGTTATTCCGAGTAGCTGGTGTCCATCTGGTTCATTTGCAGACATTTTTAATAGCTACAATCAGCTATATTTGAACAATTCCACGGTTAATATCCCTGGACTCAATCAGGTTACGCCACAGCAGATTCAGACGATCAATCAGAACATCCAGAATCTCCAAAACACGATTAGTGCTTTTGCTGGCAAAAGTGGTTCACAGGCAATTGGTCATGTATCTACAGCACAAACTTTCCCAATTACTTTCAGTTCCCCAATGCCAAGTTCATCTTATCAGATAAGCATTAACTTTGTAAGCACATCGGGAACATTTAATGCCGCTGCATCTTGGGCAGTTCTTTCTGGATCTCAAACAACATCTGGCTTTACTGCTATTGTTTACAGCAACAATACGGATATTGTTTCCTTTAATTGGTCAGTATTTACTGCTCCCTCATCCTAACTCCAACCTAAACAACAAACAAACCTATGGCTAACACAAACAGGGCTACCGAGCCTAAACTCCAATCCGAGGGTCACTCAACCCGTGGAACCATCAAAGAAGGCATGAGCAATCACCCAAAGGGAACCGAGTTTTCGGGGATCTTCTACAGCGGTGCTAAACAGCCAGAGCCTTCCTCTCCCGGTCGTTCATCCAAGAAATAGTATGGCATCTCACGGTGTTCAATACACTCACGACAATACCGAGCGTGGTGTTGTTTCTGATTGCTGTGTCCCTCAACCTATGCAGAGGGTTCAGATCAAGAACGACATTGCCGCCATTCGTGGCTACAAGGATGCCCGCACTGCCCGCATCAAGTCCATTGGTGAGTCCAACCAGAGAGCATTCTCTGTAGGTGGCCCTGCCAACGAGACCTCGATGGGCAAGGGATCTCCCTTCAATAGCGATTTCATCTAGTATGGCTCTTCCACGGCTCCCTAAAATTGGGGCTATGCGGAGCAAGATGCTCAAGGTCAAACAAGCTCCTTCAGTAAAACTGGGGAACTTGAAGACTACGACTGGCCCAAAACGACCAATGACCCGCATTCTTGTCGGTCATCCAATCTCTCATGGAGAAATGATCTAATATATGGCATCTGCATCTGGAATATATTGTTGGAAACATATCCAAAGCGGTAAACGATATATCGGACAGAGCATTGATGTCTTAAAAAGACTATTCTCGCATAAAACGCTTTTGAACAATGGGCGTCATTACAATAATCATTTGCAATATGCCTGGTCTAAATACGGAGAAACATCGTTTGAATTTTCTGTAATAGAATATTGCCCGAAAGAAATTCTTGATTGGCGAGAAGCGGAGTGGATTGAAAGTCTTAAATCTATGGATAGCAATTTTGGATACAATCTTGCATCAGGAGGAAGTAGTGGGAAATGTGTATCTGAAGAAACAAAGAAAAAACAAAGTGAATTAAGAAAAGGCCTTTTGACTGGAATCAGAAATGGAATGTTTGGGAAAAAACACTCGGAGGAAAGCAAGCGTAAAATTTCTCAAAACCGAAAAGGCATTCCAACTTCTGAAGAAACCAAACGAAAACTATCAGCAAAAGGAAAAGGTAGAATATTTTCTGAAGAACATAAGAAAAACATGGTGAAGGCTTGGCAATTACGGAAAGCAATTGCATCAAATGCGTTAGAGACTGTATAAATAAATACCCCCATGTTATACGACGTCCAATATATTCTGAATGCGATCCGTCCCTATGCAGGGAATAGTGGAACTTGTAATCAGAAGTTGCAACTTGAGTATCTCAACAAGGCTAGGTCTTTACTTTGGAACAAAACCGATAGTGATGCTACCTGTGAATATGTCTGCATCAAGTGTGTAAATAACCTCCTGACGCTTCCTAGCATCTACAAACAGGTCAGGGTGGGGTGGATTGATGGAGTCCCTGTGTCGCTAGGCAACGAGTGGTATCAGGCTGTCCCTCAAGATAACTGGGGCGATGCCGCAAGTGGTGGATATGGCAATGGCTGGGGGCAAGGATACGCATGGAATGGTGGTAACAAAAAGTTCATTGAGGTTGGGGGAAGACACGTTACCTTCCAGAACTATGATGCCTCCCCATACCTGCTGGCAATTGAACCAGAGTCAGCACTTGATGTGGGCAAGGAGATCACATTCTTTGGTGATGATGCCTACGCTACACGCATCAGCGAGACGATCACATTGGGAGTTGCCCCAAATTTCACTTACTCGGTTAACTTCTTTAAGAGCATCTTCCAATGCACCAAGCCACAAACCAATGGCAGGGTGAGGGTATATGCCTATGACCCTGATCGTAGCTTGAGATTGCTGCTGGCAGTTTATCAACCTTACGACATCAACCCTTCTTTCCGTAGATACTTTATCCAGGGCAAGGTTTGTGAGTCGGTAATCCTTTACTGCAAGAAGAACTATCAGGATTTGTATAACCTGACTGATCAGGTTGAGTTCACCCCAGAGGCAATGATCTCTGCTGTCATGGCAGTTGTCTATCGAGAGAACAAAGGGAGTGACCAGTTGTATGCAACATCCCTCCAGAATGCCATCTTTGAAGTCAATAGGGAGACTGCTGATAGGGAGGAACCTACTGGTAGCCCAATTAGGCAGTTCCAAAACAACATGATGTTGAATGCTTTGATACCTACCTACGCATGGGATGATGGTGCGGCATGGCCTTATTGAGATGAAAGATTTATCCCAAATCAATGCGATAGATAGGATTGAGCATCAAATTGGTAATGCTCCACAAGTTCAATGCCCCTTAGAACACTTTTTTACTCCAGAGATTTACACCCGCAAAATTCTTATGCCAGCCGGATCTCTAGTGGTTTCGTTGAAACATAAATCCACACATCCTTTTTTCATTTTGAAGGGTAAAGTTGCAGTCCTTAAAGTATTAGAAAATGGAGAATTTGAAAGGGAAGCACTTTATGAAGCTGGTGATATGGGAATCACAAGACCGGGAACAAAACGATTTCTCTATAACATAGAAGATACCATTTGGGTAACTTGTCATTCAAATCCAGATAACATTGAAGATCCTGATGAAATAGTGTTAGGATTGTCAGAACCAAACGATAACCCTCTAATTGACTTATCTAGACCAGAATTTAGTATGTGGAAAAAAGATGTAAGCCCTAGCTTGATTCATAAAGAACTACAACTCGCATGAGATTTCTAATTCCAGCACAAACAATTTCAGAGCATAGGCATCGTAAGATGCCAGTATTTGAAACATTTGGGTTAAGTGCAACTTCAATTGCATTAATTGGAGCTGGAACCGCTGCTCTTGGAACCGCTGGAAGTCTTGGGATGCAAGCGTATAATGCCTCCAAGAAAATTCCTGGTTATAATGCTCCATCACCACAAGATGTTTCACAGCAACAACAAATGTTGGTTCAAAATGCTGCTTTGGATGCAATGCAATATGCTCCAAAGTTTACCCAACAAAACATTGATTTACAAAATAGGGTAACCCCCGGATCTTCTGCACAAAGAGAGGAAGCGTTAAAGAAAATCAATTCTTATATCCAAGGAGAAATTCCTCTTGATGTTCAACAGAATATCAATCGTCAGGTAGCACAGAACCTTGGTGGTGGATTCAACCTTTATTCTGGTGGTGGACAAGCTCCACAAAATTTTGCTCGTAACCTTGGTCAGACAAGCCTTGGGTTGTCGCAATACGGATTGAGTGCCGCCCCTACATGGCAACAACTTGCTAATACAATGGTTGCTTCGCCAACTCAATTATTTGGTTCAATACTTCAAGCTGGTGAATTTGCTTCTGGAAATCAAACCCAACAAGCAGAAAATAAATATCAATCTGCAATGAACCAGTATGGAGGCCAGCAAGCCCAAGGACAACAAATTGCACAAGGACTTGGTGCTTTAGGGAGTGCTGGTGCTGGTCTTATGCAAGCTGGTCTAATGGCTAATTATTATCACAATCAAGCCGCTCTATCAAATCCACAAGTTCAAGGGGCGCAAGCAACTTTAGGTCAATTTGGACTTCCAGCTATGTCGGCATCAGGATCTATGTCTCAAGCACAAATGTCTGCTCTATATGGTGGATTGTCTGCTGGAGAAACACCTTGGTAATTTATGGCAATAGGATACTACAACTACTCTCCGTTGATTGCTCAAGGTGAGCAAACCGTTAATCAGCTTGCTGGTCTTGGCAAGCAGATTGGCAATGCTATCGAGACCCATGCCGCTACGCAGTCTGCACAGGCAATGTTGCCAGTAATCCAACAGCAATATGCAACTGGAATAGAAAAGGTTGCTCGAGGAGATCAGAGTGGAATGTCAGATGTTATCCAAGCCGCTGGACTAGCAGGACAGAATCCTTTGACTCAACACTTGTCCAATCAATTCATTACTGGAATGACTCAAGTTAGTGAAATGGCAAGAACTAAAGAATTGGCTAACGCTAGATTACAGGGGTCTGCATTAAATTACGCAGGGAAACTTTACACATCAAATTCCGCAACACAAAGGGCTGGAATGGCTAGACCAGAAACAGGTGGTCAAGCAGCACAAACAAGACAAAAATACAGGGCGGGAGCAATGGCTTTGTGGAATGGAGATAAAGATGTTAGCGGTGCAAAAGATTTGCTATCTGATTGGGTTACTGGAAAAGACATGGATAAAGCTCAATTGTTTAATCAGAAGCTCAATCAATATGTCGCCTTCAAGAAAGACTTACCTGGCTTTACCGATCCAAACTTTGAAAACGCCCTTCACGCAAAAGATGCTATATTAAAAGGGGCAGATAGAAATGCGGTTCTAAAGCGACTTCAATCAGCGGGGCCATCCAGCCCAACTCAAGCTACTCCCGCCGAGCCTTCTGTTCCCATGCAACAATCTGCTCCAGCACAAGGAACTCCATCGGGAATCCAGATCAACCCTAATTTCTCCACAGGGGCAATGATTCCAGCAGCAACTACTGCCCCAGAAGAAGCTCCAAGTCCCTCAAATGTAGTTCAGCAACAACCACAGGAAGAAGAACAGCCTGTTTAACCTATGGGTGATAATCCATTTGCCGATTTAATCCCAAATAATGGGTCATCGGAAGGGGATGCTTCTCCTTCCCCTACCCCGTTTACTTCTTATAGCATTCCTGCCGCTGTAGGTGGTGCTGATGAGGCGTATGATCCAGATACCGCAAAGGGACTAGGAGTAAGGGATATTCGACTCACTCCGGGAGTGGTTGCTGTAAATCCATCAGTCAACCCCTTGGGGACGGTGTTCTTAAACAAAGATACTGGCGAGGCATATATTGCCGCTGACAGGCATGGGAATAGAAATCCCAATGTAGTTGATATTTACAAAGACCCCACTGATTACAAGGCCGAGTCAGGACACGCCAACTTTATTCCAATTGACCAGATACCTCTCAATGAGATTCCCAAAAGTCCAGCGGAGTTAAGGAAGCTATTGGCTAATTACGGAAAAGTTCCCGCATCATCTGTTGCCCATGAGGATCAGAATCCATTTGCTGATTTGATTCCCAATAACAAGAAAGAAGGGGCGATGGAGGAATCTCAACAAGCTCAAGATGGCAATCCGTTTGCTGATTTGATTCCAAAACCAAAGAGCTACGGAAGCACGATGGAGGAAGACAAGGGCATTGCACCATCTGCTGCTACTAGCTCGTCTATGCCTTGGTATAGTGCCTTGGGTAGATCTGCCACCGCACAGACTGCCGCTAGTGTTATAAGGCAAGCAGAGGGATTGGAAAGGGCATCTGCCGCTCCGCTTCAATCACTTCCTCAACTTTCTCCAGAACTAGGGCCGGGAATTGGGGGAACTACCGCTGAAGCAAATGCTGTTTTTGATAAAGCCATTTCTGATAGGCAATCTGCATTAACGTCCCTGCAAAACACTATCTCCAAAAGAGGCTTTACTACAGCGGATGATACAATGCGTATCAAAGCAATTAAAGATGAGATCTCAAAAATACAATCCCAAAAGCCAATAGCATTAGCATCACAAGAATATACTCCAGAATCTCAACAGCAGCTATTACAAAGAAGGCAAGAAGCATCTAAAACTGCCGCTGGATTAGAACAAAAGGCTCAAGGGATGTTCCCTGTTTTAGGAGTAAGCCCAACTGACACATCTGTTGCCGCTGGCATTGGTCGAGGAGTTGGAAACATTGTATCAATGGTTCCAGAAATGCTTACAGGGCCACTTGCCTTACCCTTGACTGGGTTGGCAATGGGCAGCCAAGCATACGCTGAAGGTTACAACAACAAGGCGGAGGAACTTAAAAAGCAAGGCGTAACTGATCCAAATGTTATTGAGAAACAAGCCCATGCATCCGCAAGTCAAGAGGCAGTAAAGACAGTCCCGCAATTAGCCGCCTATATGGTGGGGGGTAAATTAACATCTGATGCTGTAGCGGCTTTGATGAAAGGGGCTGCTCCTGCCGCAAAGGGTATCGTTGGAGGAACTGCTGCCGCTGGAGCAAATGTGATCACATCAGCGGGATTGAGGGGATTAGAGGGTCAACCTATTACCCCCACCCCTGAAGGTTTGACTCAAGACATTTTGTTTGGAGCGTTTCATGGACTAGGAACTGGATTGCAAGCTAGGTCAGATGCAAAGAAAGCCGCTGACGCACAACTTGGTGGAAAAGAACCTCAAGTTGCTCCATCTAGCATTCCCAATGTCAATGAAAAGGAAGCCATCATTACTGCCAAAGCAGATGATTTACATGAGACTCCTGCCCCTGTAATCAACATTCCCGCCGCAACTCCAGAAGAGTTGGCTAAAGTTGGAGAGGCTCCGATTACGCCAGAGACTCCTGCTCCAGAAGATAAGACCCAAAAGATCGCTGATCTCTCTATTGAGCAATTGGAGCATGAGCCAGGGTCAGCGGAGCATACAGCAATTCAACAACAGATTGATGAGTTACAGAAACCCGCTGAAGCTCCTATAGCTGAAGCACAACCAGAAACACCAAATGCCGTTCAAGAGCAAACAACAGGAGAAGTGGGCGTTCGCAACGCACCAGCCGTGGGCGAAGGAGTGGGCGGACAAAACAAAGCAGAAGTCCCTGCCACGCAAGGTGAAGAAAAGCCAAAAGAAGAAGTAACTCCTTTTAGCAAAAGAGACTTTTCAGAAGATCTAAATCAGTCTTTTAATAAAAAAGATGCTAAAGGTCGTCCTGTTCTTCTTGAAAATTCAGAAGTAGAAAAAATGTCAGAGGAACAAAGAGCCATGCGATTTATGGTTCTTTCTGATTCAATAAGCAGGGGATCAAAAGATCCAGTAGTATTCGCAAACCTTGCCAAGTTATATCAAGAGTCCAAAAGACTTGGAGAAGTAAAAGAAATACCAAGCATAGAGGAATACATTTCTGGTAAAAAACCTATTGAAATAACAGCGGAAGAAGTAAAACCACAGCCAAAGAATCTCCCCGCCACAGGCCAGGAAGTCAAAGAAGAGGTAACTACTCCAGCTTCTTTAGAAGAAGCTAAAACTCCAGAAGAAGTAGATGCCTTTGTAAAAAAACAAAGAGCAATTTTACCATTAAACTTTAGAGATAAAGAAACTCTTGGCAAAAGGCTAAAAGCTCTTGGAATGCAAGCCGCCGCAAAGAAGCGTCAGCTTACTGGCAATCTTACCGCTAAAGAAGCCGCCGCTAAAGCCAAGAAAGAAGAATCTAATTATATCGGAAAGCCTGTTTCTGTTGATGGAAGAAATGGCACAATAATCGGAAATCCTTTTGGAAGAGTAAAAGTTCGATTTGAAGATGGAAATGAATCAACCCATCTTCCAGAAAAGATTGAATCTCCAGTAGAGGCAAAGCCAGAATCAAAACCTACTGAAGAAGTAACTCAACCAGAGTTGCCAGAAATTGTAAAATGGGCAGATAAGACCATTAAAGAAGGTCAAAAAAGGTTAAATACAGGTTTAGATCCAGAGTTGCTTTTTGCTTATGCAGTAAAATCTGCTCACTTTTTGGGCGTAAGAACAAATGATTTTGCCAGATGGTCAAAACAAATGGTGAAAGAATATGGAGAGCGAATTCAACCATACCTTGAAACCATTTGGGGAAGAGTTCGCCAACACGCATCAGGTGAATACAATCTGATTGACGATCCATTTTGGAAAAAGAATTCTGGAAAACCAGAGGAAGGAGAAGAAGCATATACTCCAAGCAAGATTGCATGGAGTGATGCGGCAAGAGATATGTTTGGGATTAGGATTCATCCTTCTGAATTACCTTCCTTTAATGATGTCCACAAAATTTCCAAATGGCCCGAACCATTAAGGGATTTAGCAACAGTTAATGATGTAAGCTATCAGCTAAACAAAGAAACTGATGTAGCTGGAAATGAAATTTTAGACATTGCTACAACACCAATGGAAGAGGAAAGTGGAACTTTTGCTGAAAAGTTGGGTGACTTTGGTGGTGCTTCATTTAGAAACAGATTGCGTAGGGACATTCAAAAAAGAAATGATGCAATTGAAAGAATAAAAGAAAAGACAAAGGGTCTTTATACTGATGAAGAAATTCTTGAAAAGGCATCTGAATTACCTCATGCGGGAAGAATTTATGCAGAAGATATATCCGCAAGGGCAAAAGAAAGCAGATCCCGGCTTGAAACTTGGGCTGATAATACAATCAAAGAATCTAGAAAGCGTCTTAATGTCGGACTAGATCCAGAGGTCTTATCTGCATACGCAGTCAAGGGTGCTTTCAAGATTGCCCGTGGTGTTCGTGACTTTACCGCTTGGTCAAAGGAGATGTTGTCTGAATTTGGTGATGCAATTCGACCCCACTTGGAGGATCTCTGGAATCGTGCAAACCAATTGCACAACGAGGAAGCAGCTAAATACGGCCCCAAACCTCCTAGCGAAAGGGAAGTCTATGCAAAGCGAGTAGAGGAACAGCTCTCCAAGGTTTATGGTCGCAATCCTACCGCTGAAGAAGTGGGGAAATATGTAGATAAGAAGTTCCCGAAAGCTGAAGTTCCCGCTCCTGTTGCTACTCCTGCTACTGAAGGTCAACCAATCCAATTTGGAACATCAAGGGCGACCCAAGAAGAAATGCTAAAATCTGGCATTGGGCAAGGGGCAGTTCCATCTATTGAGCCAATGACTCGTAATGAGATGATCCAACAAGGGAAGGATGCCATCTCAAAAGGAGCAGACCCAGAAGAAGCGTTGAGCAAAATTCAGTCTGCTGAAGTTGATAAAAACTCAATGATAGCTAGGGCGCATATTGAAACTCTTGCGTCTAATGCGTATGAGGCATTGCGAAAATTTGGAGCAAATTCAGAGGAATACAAAGAAGCAAACAGAATATATAACGAATATAATGATCGTTATCAGCAAAATGTTTCTAGCGTTGCTGGTAGAACATTGGGTCAGCAAGCATTTAGAACAGAATTAAAGATGGACAATGCTTTTGACTTTCAAAGGCAATTCAATGAAGACACAAAAGGCTCTGATTTAAGTGCGTCTCAATTGGACAAAGCATCCAAACTTGCCAAAGAAAACACCAAGGCAAATGAAGAAACTCAAAAGGCTCAAGATAATCTAGAAAAAATCAGGGATGAAGGGTTTTCTGATGTTGATGTTGAGACCCCGGAGTCAGTTGATGAAGCTCGTCAAAAAGTTGCTGATCTTTCAGATCCCGATAAGGCAAAACAGAAAGCTGAAATTGATCAACTCAATCAAGAAAATGAACAGATCAAGAACAGGCTTGAAGAGGCAAATCAAAGGCTATCTGAATCTTCAGAATCTTTGCGTGATAGGCTTAAAAAAGAAAATGAAGAGCTACGCAATCAATTAGAAGAAGCTAAAAAAGAAGATCCACTTGTTAAGCGTGTGATTGATGCTCTTGCAAAAGGCTATGAAAGCCAGATGCAAAAGGCACTTGAGAGAATCAGGCAGCGCAACAAGGAAGGTCGTTTAATGACTGGATTGAATCCAGCGGATCTTGCCGATCATGTAATTGTTGGTTCCTATCATATTACAAAGGGAGCTAGGGATTTTACAAAATGGTCAGCAGAAGTTGTTAAAACTATAGGTGAAAATGTTAAGCCATATCTTGAACAAATATGGAATGAATCTTGGAAGCAGATTGATAAAGATTTGGCAGGATCAAAAGACCCCGGAGCAACCAAGGCTCGATCAGAAATCAAGAAGGTTAAAGCCAAAGCCAAGCGAGTTTCTAAAATGTCCCCAGAGGAAAAGCGGGCAAACAACATTCGCAAACGGATTGAACGCAATCAACAAATCATTGATGACATTAACAATGGTAAGATTTCTAGTCCCAAAGATGTTCAAAAAGTTACCAATGAAGAGATTCGTGGTCTTGAAGATCAGTTAAAACAAGTTCAGGAGCAATTAAAAGAAGCCAAGCTAAAAGAAAAAAAGGTGCTTCAATTTGGTGGCAAAATAACTGACAAGCTAAATCCAGAACAAGCAAAGACAATTTGGGAAACGGCAAAGAAGTTTTACATACCTAGAATGACAAAAGATGCATTCTATGATGAACATAGATTGATTGCCGATATTGCTGATGACTTTGGATTGACTCCAAACCAAGTAAGAGAAGCGTTCTCTATGCCAAGGGGGGCAAGAAAAGCATCCAACGATCTCTACCAACAACAACAAAAAAGAAAACAGGTTCTTGATAATTCAAGAAGGTGGCTGATTGACCAAAGTGCCAGCGCAATTGGGAAAATTGCAGGGAAGGCCGCTGAATCAGCGTTTAAATTGTCCGTTCTTGGTCACGGGACGGCATTCATAACAACTCATGCTCTTCCGCTTTGGGCTACTAATCCCATTATGGGAACAAAGGCTTTCTTGAGGGCAATGAGATACACATTTACAGGTAAAAATGGGAGAACTCAATGGATTATTGATAACCATAACATTGTAAATCATCCTGATTACGAGTGGGCAATGAAAGGCGGGGCAGATGTCAATCCGTTTAGATACGGAACAGAAAAGCCGCAAAGATCAAATCCTGACAGCTTGCTTGCAAAAGCTCTTGATCCAATTACTGGAGGAAGAGGGTTTGATGCATTGCATTGGATGAGGATGGAGTATTTCTCAAAGTATTGGAGAAAACTTTCACCAGCACTTCAGAATGAAGAAATGGCAAAAGTTATTGGAGATGCCGCAAATACAGCTACCGGATATGCGGAATCAAAACTTGGATCTCATCCACTTGTTCGTCTTGCTTTGTTTGCCCCCAAATTATACAAGTCCCAATTCAAATGGCTTGTTGGAGACCCGGCAAAAATGCTTGGGACAGCAGCTAGAATGGCTGTGGGAAAAGATGTTTCTCCTGCTGACGCTTGGCAAGCAAGGCATGAAGCTGTCAATAAGGTTAAATTTATTGGGATGTATGCGGGATTACTTGGATTGAATCAAGCGATTCTTTCAGCAACTGGAAGCAATGCACAAGTAAACTTTACCGATCCTAAAAAACACGATTGGCTTGCATTCAAAACAAGCGATGGTTCATTTAATCCTTTGCACCCGTTTCTTTCAATTGGAAGGCTTTTGGCAAAAGAGACACATGATTTGTTTAGTGACTATATTCCATCGGTTTTGGGCCAGAAGACGGCTTTGGAGAAATCCCCAGGAAACAATGTAAAGCTCGCCTTACATGATTTGGGGGATTATGCGTTTGGAAAGTTAAGCCCAATTGCTAGAGATATTGCAGTTGTGGTGAATCAAAGAGACTTTACTGGAAATGCAGTTCCTTGGTCATCAGTTGCCCCGCTTCGTGGTAAAGAAAAACTTACTTGGCCTCAATTTTTGGCTGAAATGTTTTCCCCGATTCCTTTTGCAGAAGCATCTACTCAAAAGGATTGGGCATCTGCTGGAGCAGCGGAAAAACTCGGATCTGCGTTGCTTTTTGGCGTTCCTTATACAACGAAAGAAGATGAGGAAAGATGGGAAGCATCACACAAATCCAAAGCAAAGCCCTCTGGCGGATCTGGAGGATTTGGAGCTAGAGCATTCAAGCCAATGGATAGTGCTTTTAAGGGGTTTAAGGAAAAATAACCCTTGATTCTCTTTCTCTTTTCAGCAACCCTTTAGCCTCACAAAGCAACCACCATGAGCAAAAAATTCATCCTACCTCCATCTCTTAAATATCCCTTTGAACAATCCGAGTTCCCCGGTGATGTAAACCTTCGTGAGATTCGGGAACACGCAGAGAAGAACAAACTAGCAGAGGTTTCCTTCTACCAAGCTATCGTTATCGCACTCCTTGAGCAGAGGAATTACTTTGTTGTGGAGACGCTTCGATATGCCAAGGAGTATGGTCAGTTGCCACCAAGGGAAGATGAGGTTGATTCCCCTGTGGAGAAAACTGAAGAGCCAGCACCAGAAAGATTCCGCAAAGTTTACGAGTAGGTCGTGGCTACCTTCCTCAACATGGGGCGGTATGGGGACATCGTATCGTTCCTGCCTGTCCTAAAGAATGAGTTTGATACAACGGGTAAGAAGCCTAGCCTAGTTGTTGCCAAGGACTTTGCAGACATCTTGGATGGGGTTAGCTATGTTGAGCCTATAGTCTATGATGGAGCATTTGATGACATCACAGGGGCATTAGAATATCTCAAGACCCGAAATGAAACGGCAACTGCAACCCAAGTTGTCGGCATCCCTGATGTTTTAGTTGGTCAGGTTTATGGAAAGCATCATGGCCCCCAAATCATCTGTGACTCATTCCAACAAGATGCCTGGAGGCTCGCAGGGAAGCTAGACCTATGGCCTAGCCAACCTCCGCTGGTGTTTGATCGACGAGACAAGAAACGAGAAGAGGAACTCATCAAGGAAATCCCCAAGAACAAGCCTTGGATTGTTGTCTCAACTGGTGGGACATCCTCACCCTTCCAGTATTCTGACTTGCTGTGGGAGATTCTAAACCATTCCTTTCCAGAGTTCCACATCGTTGATCTGGGAAAGATCAAGGCTGAAAGGTTCTACGACTTGCTTGGCATCATGGATCATCCAAATACCCATGCGATGATCCTGACCGATAGTGGGCCGCTACATCTCTCATACGCCACACAGAAGCCTGTTCATGCCCTTGTGACGGATTCCCCCTATTCATGGCATGGAGCTGCGTGGAGGCCATCCTACGCATCCTATATACGGTATAAGAACTTCCCACGGGATGTGACTAGGATCTTGGGGTTGATTCGGGGAACTATTCCATTACCTCCCATTACCAACCCTGACATCATCCATGTCTATTGCAGGATTCCAGATGCAGTTGGGTATGAGAAGAAGAGGAACGACCTCGCCAAAAAGACTTGGGATAAAATCGGGTGGGTGGATTGCGGGTTGGATGACAACTGTTTTGTAAGACACGCTGGAAATGTCATACCCAAGCAGACCAGATACATTCCGCTTATCAAGGAGATGATCAGGCTTGCCTGTTGTGGCAGGAAGGATAGCGACATCGTGGTCATTACCAATACCGACATCTGTGTCTCTACGAACATCGTGGAGAAGATCAGGGCAGGGTTGCCAGCGTATGCCTTTCGACATGACTACCGGGTTCTAGATGAGATCATCCCTGATTCAGAAATCGCTGGAGATAAATACCCTGGGTGTGACTTGTTTGCAATGTCGGTTGGATGGTGGAGGAGAAACCATCACCTCTACCCTGACATGGTGATAGGACGGCATTCTTGGGATCGCATCATGCGAGAGCTATTCAAGTTGGCTAAAGGCAGGGAGATTGAGAGGGGCATCTACCATCAGAGACATCCCTCTGGTTGGGAAAACCCTGTTGCCTTGAATACAGATCTCTGCAACCTACGCAACGCAAGGCTTGCAAGGGAGTGGTTGACTGAACGGAATATCCCCTTGGAGGAGCTAGAGGATCTGAACTACGAGGGAAAGTTCAAGCGTCCTGACTTTAGCAAGCTGAAGGTTTGACCTTGAATTGCCCTAGCCTAATAGCGTCTTTGGTTTCTTCAAACCTTTCTGGAGTTACCCACATCTCTTTTCCTTTTGGATGGTATCCCCAGAATCGCTTTGTCTTATCAGCGTTCCAAGTTCCTCGCTTTAGCTTCATTGGTCTTGCTCGGATATACTTGGGATAGCCGTGATGGGTATGACTGGTTGGTATCGAGGCTCCTGTGATGGTTCTGGGAGAGTGGTCACTTGGTAGTATGCCCCGGCATCCCTGCCATCTGTTGCTGATAGGTTGGCAACATAGATAGTCTGGGTTTGTGGAACAGGCTGCTGGATGGGGGCGAATGCCGTGTAGATGAGTGCTAGGATCATTTATTTAGTTTGGTGTGACTGCTACTCATATGCCAGCCGGAACATTGATCGCAAAAATAGGAACGGAGAAAGCTAGTCCCTCCAAATCCTGATTCTAGTCGATGCTTGATAGCTGAATCACATTTTGATGCTGAAGTGTAAACGGATTTACCGCATATACCCTTCTTTGGTTTCTCTGCTCCCTTGATGAGACCCTGCTCAAAGGCTTCCCTTTTGTTGATGGGAGGCAAGTCTGGGGTCTCAAACCCAAGTTCTTTTAGGATAGCGTCAACTGATTTGCTCATTGGCAATATGTGTGATTAGATCCCTCCGTAGTGTTCCGCATCCTTTTTTGCAACATGCATTGTCGGCATCTTTCTTATAGCCAGAATAATACTCTGTGAGATCCCACCATCCTTCTTCATGCTTACAACAAGCATTGCAGATGGTAGAGTGATCATGGCTATACATATACCATCCCGTTCCTTTGCATTTAGGGCAATCTGTTTTTCCTATCTCACTTTTAAGGGCGGCAAGATCCTTCATGGACTTGCGAGTGTCCTGTAAAGACTCCCATTCCATGACCCCATCTGCTATGGCTATCGCACGATCTCGCTGGTTGTTGGAACGATCTAGCTTCTCCTGCATGGTGAGTTCTGGTTTTTCAGTCATGGTGCATGATAAGAAGGCCGATAAAAGCCAATGAAGTTCCGATTGTGGTTTGGGTATCGAGTCTGATTCCATAAAACAAGATGGGTAGTGCGATGAACAAGAGGCTGACAATGAAGTCCCAAGCTAAATTAGCAAAGAACATCTGGTTTTGACTTACGGATCTGCTCATCCAGAACCAGGCGAGACCCGACAATGCCCCTGCTGCAACGCTCAACGAGCAAGCAAGAGTGGTATTGCTACGGAGTCGCCAGTCATAGGAGATGCAGACCCATGCGGAGTTGGTGATGACCTCTACCAGAAATACTGGCAATAGGATGGTGATTAGCTTTGTCATCTGATGTTGACCTCTTGAATCTCTTTACAGGTCACACACTTGAGTGCGCTGATACCTGTATCAGGATTAGTTGACCAACTGGTGTTATGCCCAAAGAAAAAGCAGAAGGCATGGATAAGGAACTTTTTCACTTGAGAACATCAATAGCCGCATTGATTGCGTCATGGATCTTTAGGCTCTTGCCTAGTGAGTTGAGGAGATGGATCTCGCTCAAGACATTCTCTAGGTATGCCAGTTTGCTGTTCAGTCTGCTGATCTCCTGACACAGAGACTCCTTCTCTCGGTCAAGACAATTTTGTTCGTCTTCGTTGTATATGTTTGTCATGGTTTTAGGGTTGCTAGGTATTTTCGTTGTATGGGTTCAGGGTCTTCTTCAAAAGAAGAATCAATGAATTGGGGTGGGTATCCTTCTTCGATCTTCCAAGCTCGATACGCATCAGGATCTACGCTGGAGGTTGACCCTTTGAATATCGGCTTCTGGATCTTCTGCGAGAGAACAGAGTGGTCTATTCCCTCGTCCTCCCAACGGCCTTGGTTAAGCCAAGTGCTAGGATTGGGAATGAACTTGCCTCCCTCCTTTTGCCAATCAGGAGATGCTATGCTCTTCTTGAGTGACTCAAGGATGATCTCTATTGCCGGGAACTTCTTCCGCTTCCAGATCTCTTGACAATAGCCTTTCCCTGTCTTTCTAGGGTAAGCCTTCCAGAACACCTCAAAGTCGCTTTTACGAGCATTCTGGGGCGAATACGACTGACCACAGTGAGGCCAGAGTTCTTCAGAATTGCTCATACACCCACTCCTTCTTTTTAAGTTGAACCGCCATGAAGGTAAACCAAGGATGGTTTTCAGCAGCGACCTTGATCTTGATGCGTCCTGACTGATGCCAAAATCCTTTTACCTCATGGAACTCGATGCTCCCATCTGCCATGATGATAAAAAAATCAGGTAAATAGCTAGTCAGCTTGGCAAGTTTGATGTTGATCTGTTCAAACCCCCAATGGTGGATCTCTCCAGCCAGCTTTCTTTGATCAAGCAAAGCCGCATAGGCTTGCTCGGTCTTGTTCATGGTTCCAGCGACCCTCCTGGTCGTGTTTCCCTTTGCTCTGAATGGTTTCTTCATTTGATTTTCACCATTTGAATGGCATACCTTGCTTGTTCCCACTCTGGGTTTACGACGATCTCGTTCTTGCCCTCACCCCGGATATAGACAGGGATTGGGTGTCGAGGATAATCGCTCAACTCGTTATACCTCATCTTCAGGTCGTTGTTGAATGCTTCTAATTCTTGGTCGGTCATACTAATGCTAGTGGTTTTATTGTTTTGCCTGTGATGGTGCATTTTCGCTTCTCGCACTCAACCATCCAGTTTTTCTTCTTGAGTCCGTTACAGCGACCAGAGACAGCGTTTATGGTTATCCCTGTAAGTCTGCTAATCTCTTGCAAGCTATAATCCCTGCCCTGTTTAAGAGTCGTGATGATGAGTTGCTCTTGATTGGAAAGCGTCCCATCTTCCTTGATGTCCTTGAATGCCTCCTTGGAAGTTCCTCGGACATTCTTTGCCACCCAGTTAAATAAGTCTCCCAGATCGTTCATAGTTCTGTCTGTGGAAAGTTGATAATGCATTTGTGGTAATGTCTTTGATTCCATATTTTAGGTAATGAGTTTACTCCAGCGTCAAACGCTGCCTTGACTCGATCCTCAACTGAAGGAACCTGGTTGCCTTCTGCAAGGTATCTGATTCCCTCGGTGTCCCAATACTCCTGTGCTTCTTTTGAGTGGTTCATTTGGTTAGATGGTTGAGTTGTTCACGAATATCATTTGCAGTTTTAGGACACCCTTCCTCCCATTGACCTATTGTTCGCAGGAAAGCCTCGGCACGTTTAGGGGCACTAGCGTGCCATGGGCAGGATAGCTTGTTTAGCCATTTTAAATACTCTATGCTATTTTCATCCATGATGTGGTTTTCCGCTTCATGTATGGCGTTCAGGTCTCCGTAGTAGTTGGGGATTGTGCTTTGTTGTTTCCCATTTGGGTCTTCCCAAAGTCCCTCAACTCCTCCAAAATAAGAGGAAAGTTGTTTCCATTTACAAAAGAGGGCGATTCGTCGGTTGATTTCTTGTGGGTTCATTTTAGTAATCCTGCTTCCTCAACGGCTTTTTCCATCAGGCGAGAGTAAACTTGATTGAACTTGAGTAAGTCCAGAGACCCATCCTCCCTTCTGGACATTGCCCTAGCCTCAAATTCAGCGTCAGGGATTAGCTTGTTTCTCGCTGTGACATAATCACAGCAATGGTATTCAGGAACAACTCCATAGCGTTCCTCGCAGGTGCAGTATCTTCGGCTCATTGTGGTGCGTGGTTGCGTGGTTGAGCTAGGTTAGAAAGGCAGACCTTCATCGTAGTCTTCCTGTTCAACAACAGGTTTTGGACGATTCTGGAATGCCTTTGCTGGCTTGACTTTATCCACAAAGTTCGGAGGGAAAACTGACTCCTGCTCCTGCTTGACTTTGTAGTTCCCCAAGATCTCGCTCTTGATCCCGGCATCACGCTGCTCCTTGGTTAGGGAGTGTTTGACAGAACCATCGTTGCCATACTGGTCTTTACCATCCCTGTTAGGCCAGCAGATTAGGTTCAGGTATAAGGCTTTTGTCCCATCCTTTTTGGTGACTGACTTGAGGAGCGACTTGTCGATCTTGGTTACATCTAGTGATATTGTATATGACATATGGTTATTATTTATCTTGTTGTTTTGTTTGTGTTTTTACTGACATTTTACTCTTATTCGGGAGAGATAAATCCCTCCACTAGAAGATATTCCATGACTTTCTTTGCGTGGGAAACATCTGATGGTTGGTTGTCCGTTGGCATTGCAGAGAAATTCCCTCCTGCTTTTGTGATGATAAGCCAATCCCGCCCCCGGTATCGTATGCCAAGAGCGTATTGTTCATCAGTTTCTTTTAATTGATGGTTCACCTGTTGTGGTTTCAATGAGCCAGCCAAGGTCTGATTCAAGAGAGGATTTGAGTTCCTTTCCTTTTTTACCTGTTGCTTTTCCGTATGCTTTTTCAAGAGCCGTGATGCTAATCTTTGCACAAGCCATGACATCATCAGGTTTAAGAACACTAGACAGCGCAGATACAACGGCACTTGTGTCTGTGGAAACATTCCTGATTGTGCGCCCTTCTGTGAGGCTTCGTCCAGCGAATTGTTGCCCTGCGATCATCCGAGCTTTCATTTCCTTCCTGACCTCTTCGATGAAGTCCAGAACGACCTCTGCTTTCTCATCAATTGCCAGGATTTCCTCGTTGGAGAGTTGGTTAACAACGGCCTTTGAGACTACCTCTAGCTCTTTGTGCGCCCCACGAACCTCTGGACAAATGCTTTTAGCACGACACCATTTACAAGCATCTGGACTAGGAGTTCTGATAGCATCATGCTTTTGACTAGCACGAACGATGCCAACGATCTCCTGCTCTGCCTTGATGAGATCCTCCTCGTCGTATTGGGCAATGGTCTTGCCAGCGGCGAGGGGTTGAATGATCGCAACGAGGATCGTCTTGAGTTGTGGGAATGCCTTCTTGACTAGGACGGCATAGGCTCGGAGTTGGTAGTTTTCAGCAGCTCCTGATTGAGCTACACGCCCCGTCTTGTAATCGGTGACAACTGCTGTGTCATCCCCGAAAAAGTCAATGCGGTCGATAGCTCCAGAGAACAGATCATCATACCAGAACCTCTCCTCGATGATTTCCCTTGTTCTCTCACCCAGATCCAACTGACCGATCATCTCGCTGAATTGGGACAGACAACGAGTTGCGATGTCTTGACCATCTTCTGTGAGTGACTCGTAGGGTTTTGTTCCCGCTAGGACGGCGTGGACATCCGCTCCTAGTGCCATGTATTTGTTCTCCTCTTGTGGAGGAAGTGTCTGCTCTAGGTTCCATGACCCTGGGCATAGGGCAAGTCGGCTGAATCCGCTTGCTGAAGGCTTTCCGTTACGCTCGTCAGTCATTTGGTTTTGTTTAAGGCGAAATACATGGCATCAAGGGCAATTTCAAAAGCCTCTTCTGGGCTAATAATTTCTGCCCTTTCTAAAGACTTCAACGCTTCAGATTTGCGATAAATATCCCAAAGT
>Ga0209085_1000768_pt1 | contig 22386 bp, 24 predicted proteins | sample C_131016_EF_Meta_FD_187310 | JGI IMG/M metagenome (GOLD analysis project Ga0209085, IMG submission 187310) | Freshwater microbial communities from Lake Croche, Canada to study carbon cycling - C_131016_EF_MetaG (SPAdes) (version 2) | ecosystem: Environmental > Aquatic > Freshwater > Lake...
TAACACCATGTTTTTCTACATATTGAAACAATACTAAAGAATTACCTTTTAAATCTAAACATAAATTACGTATATATTTGTTTCTTTTATCATTAGATACCAAGAAATCCATTTCTTCTTGATAACTTTTATCTTTTAAAAAGTGTTTTGAATATTGGTCATGTTGTAATACTAAACATATAATTTTTAAATCCGCTAATTGTTTTTTCTCTTGTAGTTCAGCAGTTGATGTAACTTTATTAACAGCACCAAATAAACCTTCTAAAACAAGTTTATTAGTTTTAGTGCCATCTAAAGTGCCTGTAAGACCTATTCTATATTTACAATCTTCTAGTTTAGTCATTATTTTAGTTAAAGAAACGGCCTTAAATAAATGACATTCATCACCTATCACTACACCAAATGATTTAAACCATTTTTTAGGTAAATTATAAACAGACTGCCAAGTTGATATAACTACATTTTTATCTGTTTCTTTATCGTGACCTTGATATATTCTATGAACATTTTTATCAGGATTCCAACCATAATCCTTAAAGTCTTTAAATAATTGTTCAACCAATGATGTAGTAGGAACTATAATTAATATTTTATTATTTGTCTTATCTTTTAATCTTAACATATTAAACCTAACTAATAGATAAACTATTAATGATTTACCAGATGCTGTAGGAGATAATAACAAACAACGACTTTTTTGTAACGCATGTATAAAGGCTTCTTTTTGATAATCTCTTATTTCCATTGGTATCTTTAAACCAGATACAAATTTATTCACTAATGTTTTATCAACATCTACGTCTTTTATTTTTGCACCATCTACAATTTGTATTTTATTATCTTGACACCATTTAACAATATATGGATAAAGGCCAGCAAATATTTGACCAGTTGCATAAGAAAATAATCTTATTTTACCGTCCCAAAAACGATTTCTAAACTGAGGTGTAAATTTATAACCTGGTACCTCAAATGTAAAATATTCAGACAAATCTCTACGAATAGCATCTTCTGCTTCTATTTTAAGATAGACTTCGTTTTTCTTATCTATGATAATGTATTTTGTGAGAGTCATTTTTGATAATTGTTATGGACAAATTTTGATTTTTATATATTGTCTATAATAGGATTTATTCTATAATTTGATGGAAGTCCTAAAACAGGTCTGCCATCATATAAATTATTATATTTTCCATTTTTTTCATTATAATGTAAAAAAACTTGTGCGTGATTTTTACCTATAAAAGGTTCTCTCCAGTGTTCTATTTCACAACCACGATAAATTAACATATCGCCTGGTTTCATATGAATTGGTGTGCCTTCTGTTCCTTTTTCTCCTGTTCCTGGTCCCACAAACATAGGCCAATCCCAATCAGGATATTTTTTATTATCAACATTTGAATTATCATAACCTAAACATAATGTTGTAGATATTTCACAACTAGGTCTATCTTTATGTCTTTTCAACTCAGTACCTGTTGTATAAAGTCTATGATAAGAATAAGTAGGTATTAATTTTTTACCAACAAACGATTCCATTTGAGATAAAGACATATTTAATAAAGTATCAAAAGCAAGGTCTCCATATTTACTAAAATCTCCTGGCGCCTGGTGATCTTGAAAATCTCCCCATGTTCCAACACTATAATTGCCTTTGCCTTGTATTTCATCAATGTAACTTAATCTTAAAGCTTCCAAAACAACATAATGATATAAAAAATTTGCCATATTTTTTTCAATAAAATTATCTATTTTAACCCAGTGATTTTTATTAAAAAAATCTGTAGCAGAATTAGTAATACCAATAGAATTATTATGAATAGATTGTGTTTCTAACAATTTTAATGCTTGTTCTTGTTGTTCTTTTGTTAAAACATTCCAATTTGATATAATATTATTATTCATACAATTTTACAGAAAAGGGTTTCCTAAAGACCACAAAACTAAAGAATATCTAGTACCTTTTGTTACTGGAGTCACCTGATGATAAAGATAAGAAGGAAAAACAACAATAGAACCTTGCGGTCGTATTTCTTCACATTCGTGAAATCTTTTTCCTGATGCGTGAGGTCCAAAATCAAACTTTAAATTACCGCCCTCATATTCACCAGGAGAATTTAAATTAATTGTCATACTAAGTTTTCTTACTTTACCTATTAAGTTTTCATTTTTAACATATATTTTAGGAATCGTTCCATCAGCAGAAGTAGGAGTAACTCCTGGTATATATCTTCTATATGCACCTGCATGATCTGATTGGCCATCTGTATGCCAACCATAAAATCCTCCTGGATGATAAATTGTAAATTGAAAAGCTTCACTATAATCCCATTGATATTTCCAACCAGCATTATTGTTTGCCTTTCTTAAAAAAGGATGGACCATTTCATATGCCCACGTATCAGAAAACCAAGCAACCTCACTATCTCTTATATAACGTTCTTTTTCTAATTCGTGTGGTTGTTTACCTGTCTCTTTTACTAAATCTTCTAACGTTTTATCTTCTTGAGCAGTTGTTTTTTTATTAGATTGTTTATGATTATTACCTAAAGTAACAGCAGAAGTATCTATACCCTTTTTTTTACTTTCGTCTAATTTTTTAAGACCATGATCTATAATTTTTTTACACTGTTCTGGTGAAAGAGCAGATTTAAAATAATAATAAGAATGTTGTAATTGCATGATATATCCTTTAAATATTTATACCGCACCAGAAGTAAATCTTTTCCACTCAATTGCATTTTTAATTGTATAGGTTCTATTAACTATTACTCTAATTGTTCTATCTAAAAAATCTACAATTGTTGATAAGTATGCAATTTTTTGTGTTATCTTCATTATATCTTCGTCAGCATCTAAGTATTTGTCAATGTCTGTTTTTAATATTTTAAAGTTAAAAGGTTTGACCTGATAAACTGATGGGTCTGCTTTACCAGTATAGTATTCCCATTTATCTCTTTTAAGTATTTTTAATTCATCTTCAGCTTTAATTAACATTAATTTAAATTTACTATAATGTTTCATCCATTTATTATGGAGAGCTGGTGTTTTTAAAGATTCAATATCTAATTCGATATCGTTTATTTTTAAATCTTTGTCTGCTTCTAATTGTAATTGTTCTAAATCCATAATAATAATATATCACAAAATCATTATAAAATCAACCTATTATATAAAGTTTAAGTAATAGTTGTAGTTGTTGTTGAAGAATTTACAGCTGCAAAATCATATATTAAATATTTAAATGTAACTTCAGCAGTTAAGTACTGAATATCCGTAGCTTGTTGATTGTAAGCAAGACCACTTAAACTCACTGGAAATACGTCTCTAAATCGCACCTCCACCACCGGATTGTTCTTATTTGTTAAAATCATAAGAGTTGCATCAGATACAGTTGAACCAGCACTGGAAGCACCAAAATTAACTTGTCCTGGTTCTGTACTAATACCTTTATTTGCACTTGTTGGAAATCTATCAGAACCAGCATTTGACATGTTTGCAAACTGACTGTTATCTTCTGGATAACCTAAACCAGTCAACCAACCATGAATTTCTTGGTAATTGGTAAGATTTTCATCTACTAAAAAAGACATTGTTAAATCGTTATATGTTAATCTATTGCCTGGAATTGGTATGTTTTTAAGTGTAGTTTTTTGTTCTACAAAATCTAAAGCAACACCTGGTACATTAATACTTGTACAGAAATATTCAACAGTAGGAAGTTTAAGTATATTAAATTTAAATTGTGTAGGACTAGCATAATCTATTTTTTTAGGCTGTCTGGAAAAAGAGTTAATAGTTGTCATATTAATATTTATATTGAGTTTTGGCCAAAAAAAAAGGGAGGCGTTTTTAGTGCCTCCCTTTAATTATTTGTCGTAAGACAAACTGATATTACATTAAGTTAGCTACTTTTACTCGTCTGTAGTATCTGTTCGCATTAGCAGAACCAGCACCATTGATAGAAGCGTGAGATGTATTAGCACCTGCTTCAGCAAATGGGTTAGCCTGTATACCATATCTCGTTTTAAATCCGATTTTTGGTTGGAACGTATCTTGACCAACAGCTCTCACCATTTGTAGTGGAACGTATGGACAATAGAATATTCCGGCATCATACTGAGATGAACCTTTGTATCCTACTACGAAGTAGTTAGACGCAGCTTGGTTTGCAGAATATGGATCTACATAAACTTTGTATCTTCCATTTAATATTCCAGCAAATGTATTACCAGTGTCATCTACTTGTAAGTTGTTGTTTAAAGATGTAGCGTAATCTAAAACACCAGCCATTTGTAAAGCAGAAGCAACATCACTTGATGTAATCAAGATGTTACCTTTTCCTCTACGAGTTCTGATTGCAATAGCGTTCGCTTCTCTTTCTACTTGGAACATAAGACCTTTAAATCTTTCAACTGACCATCTTCCGTTAGAGTCTGTGTCTAAATCAAAAACACCTTCAGTTGTTGTATTTACAGTTCCTGTGTTAGCAGAAGCACCTTTTTCAGCATTGATGTAGATAGTTCTTACAATTTCTCTGTTGATTTCCGCAAGGATTTCAGCAGATAGAATGTTTGCAAGTTCTGTCTCAGCATCTAAACCATGGATAGCTTTTAAATCTTGTGCTAATTCCATAGTGTATTCAGCCTTTAACGCTCTTGATTTAGCAGTTACAGTCGATTTCTCGATTGAAAACGCCATTTCAGAGAAGCTATTTCCTGCAGCATCACCTAAAGCTTCCGCTCTTGATGTTTGCATAGCAGTACCAGAAGTATAACTACCAGCTGGGCTGTCATTTAATATAGATGGATTAACTCCTGCTTGAGCTGGTGAGAATCCACTTGATGTTGACTGAGCAGCATTTGAACCAGAAAACTCTGTATTAGCTTCTGCGAATAATGCCTCAGATCCTGCTTGAGAAGCATATTTTGCTCTCATAGCGAAGATTAGACCAGTTGGTCCAGTCATTGGTTGCACACCACAAATGTCGTATGCGATAAGATTTGGCATTGCTCTTCTTACTAAAGAGATCATAATTGGATCCCAATTTTGAACGTAAGATGAATCTGTTGAGTTCTGCGGAGCAGACTCAGACATAAATGCTCTATCTTCTTTAATAGCTCTCTCTTGGTTTTCCAAGATTACAGCTGTGACCGCCTTCTTATAACTATCCGTTACTTTTGGGAGTTCTGGATGTTCAAGAACTGGCTGCCATTTTTTAACTAATTGTTCAGATAAGTACATATCTTTTTTATTCTCCCTGTTTATTTTTTTGAACTCAAATTAATTGAGTTCTTTGTTTTACTGATAGCGGCCGTATAAGCAGTCATAGCGTTTGACAAATCTACATTATCTGTAGTCTCGCCTTCGGCAACGTTATCTATTTCATTTTTAGATGAAATTTCTTTTGTTGAATTAAAGTATGACTCTTTAATAGTCGATACTTTTTTCTTAAAATCATCAGCATTAGAATATTCAATTTCTTCAGCTAACTTTGCAAACTTTTCTTTATTAGTATCTGCCAAATCAGCAGCAATTTCACCAAGAATTTCTTTCTTAGTTAATTTACCAATTTCAGAATTAAGTTTTACATTGTTCTCGATTTGCTCGTTCAATTTCTTGTTAAGCTCTTCGATTTTAGAAGCTTGATCTTCTAATACATCATATTTTTCGTCTGGAACATTAATGTAATGATCTTCAAATAATTTTTTAAGACCACTAATAAAGTCCTCAGCGATTTCGCCTTTGATACCTCTTTCAATCGCTAACTCGTTTTGTTTCATCCATTCTTCAACAACGTAGTTTAAGTATGAATCAACTTTTTCAACAAGCTCTGATTTTGTAGTATCAACTGATTCTTTAAGTTTTTTAGAATAGTCGCTTTCCATTTTTTCTTTCATACCTTTAAGTTTTGACTTAACGGCAGCTTCAAAAATAGTAGCAGCTTTAACTTTAAATTCTTCAGTTAATTTTTCATCTCCGATTAACGCTTTAACGTCATCAGAAACATCAATAGTTTCTTCTTTTTCTTCCACTTTTAATGTTTGACCTGGAGTTGCAACTTTAGTAACACCAGCTTCTGTGTCTGGTTTTTTACTAGCGTCAACATCTGCAGCTTTAGCATTAACAGCGTCAGAAACTTTTTTATTGTTTTTTGTAGAATCCGGAAGTGTGTCCGATGGACTTGTTACGGCAGCGCCTAAATCCTGTGCATCATTTTTAAGATGAGTAGGTTCAGCTGCTACAGCATTTTTCTTCGGAGCATCAGGTATAGTTACAGCTTCTGCTTCACTAATTACTGATTTATTTTCTACATTTTTTTCTGTAGCCATTTGAGAACTCTCCTTGTTTATTTAATTCGAATTAAATTTTCTCTCTTTAATAATGATATTTATAATAACTTGAATTTCTATTATAATTTCTTTAAAAAATCTTCGAAAATCTTTGCTTTTTTATCAGCTAATTCAACTCGTTTAGTCTTAATTAACTCTTGTTTCCAAGCAGCAACGTCTTGTTCCACAAGGATTCCGTTATTCCAAACCCACTCTTTTCCTTCCATAATACCTTCTACGAAAGCATCTGGAGCACTAGGGTCCGCCACGATATCAGCGGCCGTTGCTAAGAAAAAGTCATTACCAACATAATTGTGACCATTTCTTTGTACTAAGGAACCCATACCTCTTGATGATACTCCTAAACGAGCACCCTCATCAATAAGATTTTTTACAATCTTACCGTATGGAGTATCCATAATTTTTGCTTCTCCGATGTAGTTTTTTCCATCTGGATACAATTTTTTAATCATGTGAGACACTCTCTCTAAATTAACAACTGGTCCTTCAGGATGTCCTAATTCACCGAAAGCTCTGTTCTTATTAATAAATTCTTTATTGTATCTTGTAACTTCTTTTTGTAATACTTCAGAAGGATAGATACGGCCGTTACGATTTTTGATTTCTGATTGTAAGAATACACCTTTGATTTTGTATTCTTTTTTACCTTCGTTTTCTTCAACAAGGTATGTTGCTTCGTTAATTTCTTCTCTAATAAGTTTCATTTTCCCTCTTAATTACTTACTATTTATACAAATATTAACTTCTCGGCGATCCTACAGCATGGGCTTTTACACCACCACTTACAAGTACAACATAATCGCTTGCAGCTTTTTCAATAGTTATCGAATCTCCAATACTATGTAAATACAATTCTCCTAAAATTTCATTACTTTCATTTATTACACGTATTGTAGTTGTGTTTGATGTTGCTGTACAATGTACAAAACGAGCTCTATCAACATTTACACCTGATATACTTGTAGGGTTTATGGTCCATTCTGTTGTGTTTGTTTTATCAACTCTTTGCCAAACAGAACCATCATAGATGCGCCAGTCTTGTTCAACGTATTCAGGATAGGCTCCGCTGGTTCCAGAAGTGGTTACATCATAAGCATCTCCCAAGATGCCAACACCATCAGTCAGTGTGGGAGTATCGGTAAAAGCGTTCCACGTTCCTTTGTATGTTGCGGCAGTTATTATACTATTGGACAATGAACCACAAACTGCTGCGGCTTTTGCCATATAATTGTCTATTGTAGTGTTGCCCTTGATGATGCCAATACTGGTTCCATATTCATCATACAAGAAGTTGCCTGCTGTCACTGCATAATCACCTGTTGAATGGCTGGTCAATGTGAGAGCGGAGCCTATTCCCAACGATGTTACATATAATTTGTATGAGACATTGTTTATTGCCCCTAAGGCACCTGTATAATTTAAACTCCAAATAGCCGAGTAAGGAGAGACAATCTCAGTATTAGAATGTGGTGGATTGACATTTTTTGTGAGAGTGCCTCCACTTGCTATTGTCAAATTACTTGCAACACCTTTTGATATAAAAGTTGATGTGTTTGACATTTTGTATATTCTTTATATTAACTTCTAGGTGAACCTACAGCACTAACTTTACCAGCAGATAATGTTATAGTGTCTGATGGTTCTTTTTCAACACAAACCGAATCGCCAGCTAATGCTAAATAAATTTCTCCTAGTGTATTAGTATCTGAATCTTTTACCACAACTGTTTGTGCAGTTGATGTAGCAACACAATAAACAAATTGTGCTCTACTAATATTATTAGCACTTGGGTTAGTTACTATAGCGCCTTTAGCAATATATGTTGCCATTTAATTTGCTCCTATTTGTTCTTTTACTTCTCTTGCAAAATAATCATATAATTCTTCTTTGTTTATTTTATTATATTTTGCAATCTTTTCTATTGTACCTTCAAAACTTTTTAAAATATTATTTTTAGATTTTTCCATTTCTTTATAAAATTCATTTACAGCCTTTTTCATCGTAGGCGATAAGTCATTATAAGATTTAGAATCAGAAACTTGAGTTTCTTTAATTATATTACTTAGTTTGTTCACCATTGTTTACTACATTTTCTGGTACTGTTTTAGGTGATGGACTGATAATTTCTGGTTTAGGGTCACTAAACGAAGTCACATCTAATTTACCTTGAAACAAAGTACTTGCTAATTCTTTTCTTCTATCTTCCAATGCACTACCAATTTTATCTCTTAAAGCGTCTTTAAATGCTTCACCAGCTTCAGCGGCATTGCTTGATGATAACTTATCAATAAAATTTTTTACTTGTTCTGACATAATTTCCTCACTTTTTATTACTATTTATATAATTAATTACTTGAAATAGCGTTACTATTATTAGTACTACCTGTACCTAATTCATCTGTACCTTTATCAGAACGGTCATCAGGTTCCATAGATTTTTCTTTATTCATTTCATTATCTAAATCTTCAATTTCTCTATCAGTTTGTTTTAATACATTTTTACGAATATAACGATTTGAAAAATATTTACCAACATAATTTTCCATACTTTGTACAAGAGCTAATCTTTCTTTCATCATTTCAGTTTCTTTTAATTCTGAAAAATGACCATCACTTACAAAATCATAAGTTAATGTACTTCTTATTAAAGACCAATCTTCTTCAGCTATAATACCTTTTAATATTAACTGTGTTCTTAATATGTCACTGAACAGTTCTGTAAATTTTTTTCTTAATCTACCTACAAATTTAGTAAATTTTAATTCATCTCTACTAATTTCAGCTGCACGACCCATATTAAAACCAGAAGAAGCTTCTAATCTAGTTACAGGTACGTTTAATGAACGATATAATTTCTTTTGGAAATATTCTACATCAGCTATTTCTCCTAAGTTTTGGCCACCTGGTAATGTAGTAATTTCTGTTCCTCTACCACCTTCTCTACGTGGTAACCAATAATCTTCTAACATGTTCATGTAGTTACGGTCATCTCTAACTTCACCAGTACTTGCATCATAAACAAGTTTATTTCTATATCTTGCCATGACTTCTCTTAAATATTGTTCTGCTTTAAGTTTAGGAAGATTACCTACATCAATATAAAATATTCTTCTTTCTGGTGCTCTGGCAATACGATAGATTACCATAGCATCTTCAATCATTCTTAATTGATTAACTGATTTAATTGCTTTATGTAAATATGATAATATTTGATTTCTATTTTGGTCCACCAAACCCGAATTAGCATACGTAATTGAATCAGAAGCAATTCTAACACCTGAACCGGAAGTTCCTCCTGAAACTCCTCTTTCATTAAAAACAAAGTATTCTTCATACTCAGTAATAATATCCATACTAGTACTTGATCTACTTTTTTTAACTTCTCTTACTTTTTTAATTTTTCTAGGGTCAATGTATTTTAATTCTACAATACCATTTCTAGGATTTTCTCTATCAATAATTTTTTGATAATACATACGGCCATCAACATACCATCTTCTAAAAATATCGTGGCCTCTTGTATTAAAATCTAATAGAAGTAATATATTTTTAAATTCTTCTTCTATTTTTCTTCTTACTTCTTTACCAAAAGTTAAGTTTGATAAATCTATATGAACCGAATCTTTATTTTCATTTACAACAATAGCTTCATTAACGATATCATCTATCGCTGAATCGCACTCTGGATGTAATGAAATTTCTCTATAACGTCTTATAAGGTCTGCTTCATTTTTTGCATTACCTTCTAAGTCTAAAAACTGTCCAAAAGCACCACCAACAGCATTGACGGTTGTTGCACCGTCATCTGCTGTAGGTATGCTAAAGTGTTGTTTTGAGTCTTGATCTTTCTTTACTCTTGTGATCGAAAAACCAAACAAATCTGCCATAATATATTCCTTTTTATATTACTACTTATAATAGTTTTAAGTAGCGATACTAAGTTGTCGTATTTGATTCAAAATATTGGTATGCGAATGTAACAACAAACTGTTCAATTGTTGTTTGTTCATCATACGTTAAATCAATTGCACCAACTTCTAGTGGAAATGCACTTCTTAAAGTATATGATTTAATAGTATTTCCGTTTCGATCTAAATGATCTACGAATACATCTGTCTGATAGTCAGCAGGATTTGTTAATCCTTCGTTATCAGTCATATTGTTCATACCATTATTCCATCTTTCAAAAGCATTTCTTAACAAGAAATTTGAATCGTTATAAACTGTAACGGTCCAAGGAGCAAATGTTCTATCACCTGCTATTTTGATTGATCTACCTCTAAACTTAACGTCAACTTCACCCAATGTCATAGCAGGAATACTTGTAGCTCTGCATAAAAATGCTAGAGTTTCAATTTCCCCACCAACTTGAGCAAAACCTGGAAAAGGTAAAGTTACCTTAAACTGGTTTGCACGAGCGCCGCCGCCAGAAAGTTTAGCTTTGAAGTCTGCTATATTAGCCATGTTTTATTCTCCTATTCTAAATTAACCTGCCACTTCCGTAAAGGAAACGCCAGTTCTGGTTGCTATAAATGATAAAGTAATGAAGTTAATACTTCTAGCAGGCTGAATGAAAATTGAAGCAACAAAATTATTGCTATCAATAACTTCAGGTGTATTGTTAGATGTATCGCATATTACTTTGAAATCAGTAATACCACGTCTACCTTGAACTTCTCGTAAGAATGGTTCAACGATGTTTCTAAAGTTTGCTCTAGTAAACTCATCGTTAAATTCAAACAATTGGAATTTAGCAGCCGTAGAGATTGCTTTTTCTAATACGATAAACAATCTTCTTACATTGATTCTATCAAATGCAGATGGTGTGCTTAAACCTGTTTTATCACCAAATAACAGTGTACCTTGTCCAGGGAAAGTTACTACTGGATTAATACGAGCTTGATATAAATCATCTCTATCTGTTTTTGATGGGTTGTAAGCTAACTTCACTGCGCCTTTGATACCACCTCTATTATAACCTGCTGGAGAATACCAAGCATCAGCAACTAAATCTGTTCTAGCTGCTAAACCTGCTAAGTCACCATTTAAAGGTACATATCGGTAAACATCATTGTATCTATCATACATATACTTGTAACCACTGTCAAACACCACATAAGATGATGATCTAACAGTTGAAAAAGTTTTAATTACATTTTGCAATTGAAGATAAGAATCAGATACATTTACTACGTCTGATGCCAATGGCGATACAAACGCAATACTATCTAATCTACTTTCAGCAACAGTAATCATATTATCTATATGCACTGCTGTACATTTACCAGCAATTAATAGACCTACGTTTATGTTATCTGAATCTTTAAAGTATTGGTATGCAGTATATCTTTGTCCATCAGTTACTACTGAACCATCAGTTCCACCTGCTAAAGTTTCAAGTGAAGGTATATTTACTGCTGTAAAAGTTTTACCTGCAGCTGTAGTGCCCCAATTAGCGCCAGCAGCATTATGATCCATCCAGAAAATATAATTTGATTGAGCAAATAATACATTTGGATAGTAGTTTGAACTACCTTGTGCTGATAAAGCATCTGAAGCTTTAGACAATTTAGAATATGTTTCTAATATTTGTCCTGGTACTCCTGTAATAGTTCCAAGTCCGTCAATAACAACTATGTGTATTTCATCATTTGAACCACTTAAGTGTGCTGTGTGTGGAGAAGTTCCTGGAGCACCATTTACTAAATTATAGTATCCCCAAAATCTTCTTACGTTAGCACCATTAGTAACTGGTTCATGTAAACCACCAGATAATGTATCAGCTCTAACAAAAGTAACGCTTGGTGAAGAAACAGCAGTTACTTTATATCTGTAACCATTATAATCTGTTCCTGCAGCTGTATCTGTAAACTCTACGATATCACCTACACGAATGCCTGATGTTGAAGTTAATGTTAATGTTGTGTCTCCTACAGCTGTTACTGCGTCATTAACTGTAGTTAAACCATCTTGTTGATATGCTGTAGCACTAGGACATGTTGATACGATAATACCGTTACCCCATGTTCCTGCTGATCTAGCAGCAAATGTTCCTACTGTGCCTTGACCAGTAGAATAGTTATTTTGATAGTCTGTTGTATTTTTAATTAATAGTCCTGTTCCGCTAGTTGTAGCGTTTAATAGACTTGTTTGAGTTGCTCGTACTACTCTTAAAGCTTGAGAATATTGTAAAAAATTTGCAGCACTAAACCAACCTTCAAAGTTGTCATTATTAGGTTTGCCGAAAATTTGTACTAATTCTTTTTCGCTAGAAATCGTTACGACTTCTTCTAAAGGACCTTGTAAAAATTGACCTGCAAATGCACCAACACTTGTTGATACCGCAGGAACAATATTTGTTAAGTCTCTTTCCTGTACGAGAACACCTGGTGATACTTGAAATGCCATTAGGTTTTCTCCTTTTTTAATTAGCTAATTTATACATATATAATCCAAAATTCGTATTATTCATACGCCCATAATCAAAGGTTATCATTCTTGTATCTATTTATAAAACGCATGTTTTTGAAAGATTTTTCCATTATTTTACTCACCTTTTCTTACTGTTACTGGATGCCACACTTCACCATATTCATCTTTAAATGGTTCATTTTCTGGACTTGTGATACCATCATCAATAAATCCAAATGGTGCCATATCTTGTTCTATTATATTAGATTGTTCTTCATACAACTTAGAACGAACATCCGAATTGCTTAATTCCTTAAAATATGTTTGATTTGATAACCAACCAAATATAATAAGACAAGTCATTAAGTCATCATTACAACCTTCTTCTGCCTTCCAAGAATTATGTTGACGTGAAAAGGTAGACATTTCTCCTATAATATGAAAATCATTTATAATAAGTTTATCTGTTTCAACTATTGTTTTTAAATTAGAACATCCAATTTTTTTAATCTGTTTAGTCATACGAATACCTAATTGACTACCACGACCACTGAATCCTTGACCTAATACTTGACCTGCTCTACCTCTTTGTGTCGTCATTAACATATTATCATATTCTAAATCAAATTGTAATGCGTCTGATATCTGGCCACCTAAATCATTTACTTCAACTAATACATGAGCGTTGTTATAGCCTTTACATGTTTGTTGTATAATGTTTGGAAACACCATAGGTTTAATTTCATTGTTACGATATTTTGCAACTACTTTGTATGGCATTTGAGTTACATCAAATATAATAAATGCAGAATAATCTTTTGTAATTCCTCGTGCAACGTCAACAGTACAAACATAAAGTTTCTTTTTATCTGGTCTTTCAAATATATCTAAACCACCTTGTGATTGTAATGGTGTTATATAAGGCATTACTTTAATTTTAGATGCGGATATTAAAGTATCAACAGAACCTAAAAATTCACACTCAAATTCCTGATTGAATTGTTCTTGACTGGTATTTCTTATTGTATTTTCTTTCCATTTTTCATCTCTACCAGGAACTTCTGACCAATGCACTTCTATAGGAACATAATCGTTTTGTTTATTAACAGAATCAGTCCATAACTTATAGTACATATTCATACCGTGTGGCGTAGATACGATAATCATTTTAGTATTTTTACCAGATGATATTGTAGGAAATACTGAACTAAAGAATTGTTCGGCAATAGTTGCAGGTACGAAAGCAAACTCGTCTAAAAATATGACGTTATATGAACCTCCTCGAATTGCACTTGAGGATGTAGCGGCAGCAACCACTTTACTACCATTTTCTAATTCTATATTACCTTTATTCCAATTTAATACACCTTGTTGTAAAAACTTAGGTATATTTTCATAAGCTAATTGAAGTCTACCTAATATATCTCTTGCAGTAGATGATTTGTTTGCAAGTATGGCAACATTAGTATTTGGATTAAATAAAACATAGTGTAATAGATAAGAGACTATCGTAGTTGATTTACCTGATTGTCTTGGTAATTTACATATAGTGAAACGGTTGTTGTGCATTGTACCAATCATTTCTTTTTGAAAGTTGTACATTTTAAATGGTACAAGTCCTTCATCAAGCGAAACAATCTTTACATAGTTTTGAATAAAATATAAAGGGTCTTTAGAACATCTATCAAATTCTATTATTTGTTCTTGTGTAAATTCAACAGGTACGTTAACTTTTTTTAAATTAGGATTGCCTAGATATACGGAAGACTTTTCATTCATGTTTATTTGTTCCTATATTCTTTTGGAAATACAAAATCATTTACTACAACACCTTCTATATGAGTATAACCTAATTTAACAGCAGCCAACACCATATCTACTCCTTTATAAACACTGTGTCTATTTTTGGCGTTAATATGTTCAATCACTTCTATAGGATTAATCATATCCGCACCTTGCAGTATTTCATTATTAGGTGTTTCAGTTACCATGTATTTCAAATTACTTATCTGAAATATCTGACTGTTTGATTGTGTTTTGAGTGCTTTCAATATTTTCATTTTTATTCTTTAACATTTGTTGTAAATCTTTTGTACTACCTACAAACAACGCATTTTTAATTTGAGGCGATGCTGATTTAGTTACTGATTTTAATTCTTTTAATTTTTTTTGTAAATCTTGAAGTTTATCTACTGTGTTTGCTACATTTGCAATTAAAGCACCAGCAACTTCGTATGCTCTAGGATGTTGTCCTTCTTTTGCAATTTCTAAAATACCTTCAATTGCTTCTTGACCTTTTTCAATAAGATTATAATAATTATCTCTGCTATATTTGTAATCGTTATCTATATCAGGTTTTGTAGTATCTTCAACTCTAGGTACAGGAACATTATCAACTTTAACAATAGATTCTAATGTAGGCTTTTCTTTAGATTCGATACCTAATATTTCATTAACTTTATCTTCAAGCTTTGTCATAATACTATTTATTATATAATTAATATACTATTTTGTAGTGTTAAAAGTTTTTTTTAATCCTTCACTATATTCTTCAATTGTTGTAGTAAAACCAAAATCTGTATCTGCTTTTGCATCAGCAGGATTTGGTGTTATAGTAATAGTTTCTTCTAACGAAGGATTTGGTACTGCACCTGGCACCTCACTATATAAATCTGATGTAGTTTTTGTAATAACTTTAGAAGTAGTAGCCGGTCCAAACAAATATGTTTTTGCAGTAAAATTTAATGTGTAGATAACTGCTCGTCTTTGGTCAAAATTACCAGTGTAACTATCTTCATAAGTTACAGTGTTTAATATAATAGGTATATCTCTCTTAATATTTAATTCAGGTAATAAATTTAATGTTACAGTATAATCTGGTTGAAAGAAAGGTAATATTTGTTCTACTATTTGTAAACCGTTTTCTGCATTTGCAGTAAATACGTTAAGCGTATAATTAATATTATATGGAACTGGTGTATAATTATAATTTATTGCTTGTTCAGTATCTGCACTCACACTTCTATATTTTTGAACTCTTGTTAATTTTCTAGTCGGGTCATAAGTAATACCTGATATTTCAAAACTCATACGAGGCAAAACAATTGCAAATTCTCTTTCATTTAAATCTTTTTGTTGGTCTAAACGAACTATAAATTTTTCTTTTGGTGCATAAGCCAACGGTACAATAATGCTTTGAACTGTATTACCATTAGGGTCATTTTTTTTAACCTGTATTTTATTAAAAATTGTTCCAAATGCAACAGTTAATTTTCGTAAACCTGAATTATAAAAAAAATTACCAAACATTAAAATACTCCTCCTGGTTCACCAAATGGATTCATTTCACTAAAGTCTAATAAATCATCTGTTGTTGTTGTTGTACTAAATCCTGCTTCTGTATCAAATTCAAAATTATCTGCATAAGGAGAAATAATATTTTCATTTGCTGTTTCTAATAACAGATATGCACTACTATTATTTGTAATATCTAAAGTGCCTGATTCTAATAATAATGATTCTGCCAATTGATTTACAAAAACATTTACCGTTAAACTTGTTTCTAAAGTAAAACGATTATCTAATTGATTTATTGAATATGCTTGTTCTTTTTCATCAATAATAGTAACACCAGTAGCTAATTGTTCGTTAGAATATTCCCAACGAGTTACTTTAAGTTTGTAAACTGGTAAATTGCCTAATTGAAAAAATGGTTGTTGGTCTTCCACAAATAGTATTTCAAAAAAACTATTCATTAAAGGTAGATATAAAATATCACCTTCATTTGGTCGACCTGGTGCAATTAAATTAGTTCTTGCACTAACCAATTCTTGAAATCTTCTTTTAGAAACCATAAATGTAGTATCTTCACGAATTTCTAAACCAAATTTATTAATAATTTCTTGTTGACCTAAAAATCCTTCTGTAGTTTCAAAATACATTTCAACAGGTAAGGCCATATTAAATCTGCTGGCCACATCTTCACCTAGAATAATATCTTTATTAACCAATGTTCTTGGTAAATAATATACAAGATTACCATAGATTTTTAAACCTTCTATGATTAAATCTTCATGTAATCTTTGTTCTGATGTATTTCCAATGCCGTTACCGGATTGAAAATAATGATTCATTACTACCATTGTTTATCCTATCAAGAATGCTGCTGGGATTTCGTATGTACTTCTTATTTCTGCTTCTAACTTTTCAATTTCTGTTAAAGCTTCTGTAAATATTTTTTCTCCATTTAGTGTTACGCCACCTAACATAGCAACTCCACCAAACTTGCTTAAATTTTGTCCCCATTGTTGTTTAAACTTAGCTGTAACATATCTTTTTAACCAAAGGTCGTTATAAACATTTGTATAAGTATTTGGGTCTAATTTTCTGTAACACTCAATAACAAGATGTTCGCCAACTTGTAAATCATGTTCCCAATCCAAATCAAGATATAATCTATTATCATGTTGTTGAAATCTTATTGGTTTCATACCAACTAAAATCATATCTAAGAAATCTAAATGTCTTAACACCATGTCGTAATTGATAATAGACGTAGATGCAAAATCGTAAAGGTCATTTAAACGCAATTGATATCTTACGTCAAACATATTTAAATTTGCTTTATCAGAAAAAGGAAGAATATTAATTACTGATACAACACTTGGCGGCACAATAATATAATTACTTGCTTCATACCACGTAGAAGTAACAGGTGATTTTGCATTATTAACAAAAGTTAAACCTATTGGAGTACCAGCAGTTGTTGTAATAGCAGAACCTCCTGATGTTGTTGATAATTGAAATGTTGTTGTACCATTTGTTGCTATGATATAATAAATTGTTGCATTTTGTATATGACCAGATATTGTTCCTGTACCTGTATTTAATCCTGTAATTGTTACTGTTTGACCTATTACTAAAGGTAGGCCTGTTGTATTACAAGAAAAATTACCAGATGTATCTGTAATAATTACATTAAATAATGTTTGGTCTTGATAAGTATTATTTTGTGTATTTGATTCTGCGTTAGGTCTAGATGCTTTCAATCTAGTCTTATCTTCAGCAGTTAATTTATATTTAAGATAAGTTCTACGAATACCATCATAATGAAATTGTGAATAAAACTGTAAAGCTTCATCTAGACGATCTTCTAATTGGTCATCATCAGCATTAATTTCAATTACAGGTTTACCTAATGAACGTAAAGCGTATTGTTTTAATGTTTCTCTTGTTGCTGGAATAGCCATTTTATACCTTAATTAAGTCTTTTTTATATATTTATAATAAGATTAACTAAGAGCTATTGCTTGAGCAGTAGCAAATGCTTGTGTAGCAACAGGAGTAGGTTGACCAACATAATACGCATTCCAAGAAGAAGTACCAGTACCTGAAGTAGAAATCGCAGTATAATAAGCATTAGTACTAGCAGGCATTGCATTTATTGTATTTCCACCAGAACTTTGAACCGTTACTGTACCTGTACTATTATTTACAATAAAAAATGTTTGTCCTAATGACAATGTACTTGTTACTGGCAATAAAACTGTTTGATTTGATGTTCCTGTAAAATATTGATTATATGTGCTTGATGCTGTTAATGTAGTTGTAGAACCAGCAGTTGCTGTTGTTGCATAACCTACAAGTCCTACTGAACCTGTATAACCAATTCCAACCGAACCTGTGTAACCTATTGCTGTTGAAGCAGAACCTGTATAACCTATTGAACCTGTATAACCAACACCCGCTGAACCAACATAACCAGTTGTACCTAATACAGTACCTCCTGCAGTAGTACCATCATGCAATCTTAATGTTTTTGCTTGTGTATCTACTGTAATTTCTCCTGCTGCTCCTGTAAAAGCATTGGATTGTGAAGTATTTCCTCGTCTAAACTGTAAAATTGTAGGCATCTATATTTAATCTCCTATCATATTTATATATTTTTTTAATTACACCTAATAATTATTTAAGTATTTAAATCATAAGTTAATGTATTACCATTAGGTTCCATCTCGTCATATAAATCTGAAAGAAAAACACCAAAAGCATCATAAGTATTTGTAAAAGGAACTTCTCCTTGTGCTAAATCATAATCTCCTGTAGCTGCTGGAAAACCAATTGTAGAAACTAAAAATCCTTGTGATGTTGAACTAAGTTGAGAATCAACATAAGATTTTGTTGCAACATCTTGAGCATTTATAGGGTCATTTACATTTATAATATAATGTGAATTAATATCTATTTTTCCTGTTCCATTAGGACTTATTTTAATATTTTCGTTAGTATTTAAACTCGAAATAATATTTGTATTAAATGTAATATCGCCTGTGCTTGCAGCTGAACCTGTATAACCTATTTTGTTACCACTTATAACCCAAGCATAGCCATCGTATATCCAAGTTATATCACCTAATGTATAACTATCATTTGTATTTGCTGGATAAGGAAAATTTAATGCCATATTTTTTTAATCGTTAATTGAATCCCATTTTTTAGTTGTTTCATTCCATATATATTGTTTTCCATCAGTTGGACAAGCAACTGGTGGTTCCCAATTACAAGTATCTTCATTTAATATCCAACTAACATAAGGTTTAGGTGGAATAAAAGCATCTCTTTGTTGGTCATATTGATAATCAATACCTGCAAAGTTTTTTCTAAAATTACTATTATAAGAAGTTTGTTTCCATACATCTCTAGTATTATAAAGTTTATTAATAAAATCTACTCCAGCTTTTTCAGTTGTTGCAATATCATTTGATACTACAATTACTTTTTCAATAACGTTTCCAACTCCTAATTTTGCAAAATGTGCCATATATTATCCTGTGTAACTCCCTGAACCTGTAAATGTTAAAACTTTATAAGAACCATCTGTTGTAACTGTAGGAGAACCGGTTGTTGTTCCTGAATAATTTCCAGTTGGCATACGAAGTATTACAACTCCTGAACCACCGTTTCCAGCTCCACTAGCACCATTTCCTCTATTAGTTGTACCACTAGCATTACGAACTGTCGATGGGAAATCATTAGATACTCCGCCAGTAGCATAAGTAACAGCAGACCCACTTATTGAAACAGATAATCCAGCTCCACCACCAGCTCCTCTTTGTCCAACTCCACCAGCTCCTCCGCCTGATCCACCATATTCTGGAGAACCAAAACCAGGAGAACCAGCATAACCTTGATTTGCAGTTCCAGCTCCACCTGGACCGGGTACATACCACCCACCACCACCAGATCCACCAGCTGCACCACCTTGACCATCTGTATTAGCTCCTCTTCCTCCGCCTGAACTTGTTATAGTTGTTATTCCTGTGCCTGATAATGAACTGTCTCCTCCATTAGATTGTCCACTACCTCCAGAACCAACTGTAATTGTATATACTGTTCCACCTGTAAATGTTAAAGCTCCTTCAGCTGAAGCTCCGCCTCCACTTGTTGAGCCATAAGATGTTCTTAATCCACCTCCTCCTGAACCAGATTCTCTATTAGTACCTTGTCCAACAGCATTACCACCCCCACCAGCTACCACTAAAAAATCAACAGAATAATCTGTTGCGAGTAATGTAACTTGAGAATCGGAAGTTAATAACCATCCTTGTGTTGAATCTATATAAGTTAATGTTACAGCTTCTCTATTAGTATTTAAAACAAAATTACTTGTAGAACCATTAATTTTTAATCCATTTGTATCAATTGTAACTTTATTTGTAGCAAAAGTTCCTGCATAATCCACTATTGCAATTGTATCTCCTAAAGTAGCGCTAGATGGTAAAGTTACAGTTATAACTGATGATGTGGTATTTACCGGATAACCTTTTGAAACAACAGCTGTAAAATTTGCTGTTTTTACTGTTTGCCAAATTACACCTGAACCAGATGAACCTGAATAACCTATTGAACCAGTATATCCTAAACTTCCTGTGTAACCAATATTACCTTGTGAACCTGTATATCCTTGTGAACCTGTATATCCTTGTGAACCAGTATATCCTAAACTTCCTGTGTAACCAATTCCTTGAGAACCTGTATATCCTTGTGAACCTGTATATCCTAAACTTCCTGTGTAACCAATTACCGTTGAAGCAGAACCAGTATATCCTTGAGAACCTGTATATCCTTGAGAACCTGTATATCCTTGAGAACCAGTATAACCTTGACTACCTGTGTAACCTTTAGAACCTGTATAACCAACTACTGTTGAAGCAGAACCAGTATAACCAGCACCAGCAGAACCAGTATAACCTAAATTACCTAAAAGGCCTGGGTCTCCAAATTGAACCCACTGTGAACTATCACTATCTTGCAAATAGAAAAATTGTAAACCTGTATTACTATTAATCCAAACATCTCCTACATTTGGACTTCCTGGAGGAGTAGTTGAAACAGTGGTAGAAAAATTGCCTTTACTTCCAGTATAACCTTGTGAACCATTATAACCAATATTTCCTTTAGAACCTGTATAACCAATTAAACCAAAACTTCCTGTGTAACCTTGGCTACCTGTATATCCTTGGCTGCCTGTGTAACCTATAACTGTAGAAGCAGAACCTGTGTAACCTGTATTACCAAAACTTCCTGCATAACCTACTGAACCTGTATATCCTTGGCTGCCTAAGTAACCTATTGAACCTGCATAACCAATATCTCCTTTTGAACCATTGTAACCTTGTGAACCAACATATCCTTGACTACCTGAATAACCTTGAGAGCCAGTATATCCTTGACTGCCTGAATAACCTACTGAACCATCATATCCTCTTGAACCAGTATAACCTATCGAACCATCATAACCTGTAGAACCTTTAGAACCGGTATAACCTATTGAACCATCGTAACCTTGAGAACCTGTATAACCAATTACACCTTTAGAACCTGTGTAACCTATATCACCTTGAGAACCTGAGTAACCTTGAGAACCTGTATAACCAATTACACCTTTAGAACCTGTGTAACCAATTGAACCTGAATATCCTATTGAACCATCGTAACCTTGAGAACCTGTATAACCAATTACACCTTTAGAACCTGTGTAACCTATATCACCTTGAGAACCTGAGTAACCAATTGAACCTGTGTAACCTACTGAACCTAGATAACCTCTATCTCCTCGGTCACCTTGTGAACCGGAATATCCTATTGAACCTGTGTAACCTACTGAACCAGTATAACCTGATTGATTAGAAACTAACTGCCAAGCAGTACCGTTCCATAACCAAGTACGGCCGTTTAATGTGTATGTTGTAACGTTAGCGGTTAAACCAGATGAAGGGAAATTAATTGTTGTCATAATATTATTTTAATTTTATGTATTACTACAATCCATATCTTGATTTAACTGCATTAAAGTTTTGAGTAACTTCTGTTGAAATAAGTCCTTTATTTTTATAAATTCTGAAAATACTAATTCTTCCTGACATATGTTCCCTACCAATAGGCAAAGAATCTGAAATACATAAAGCAGGTCTATTGCCATCAGCTCCTATTGCAACTCCAATCGTTTTTGTACCAATACTTGTAGTATTTTTATAAACAGTAACAACTCCACTAACTCTACTTATTACTATTTGTTGCCAAGTATTTAACTGAATAGAAGATGAAAAATTTATCCAATTAC
>Ga0209085_1000770_pt1 | contig 22318 bp, 19 predicted proteins | sample C_131016_EF_Meta_FD_187310 | JGI IMG/M metagenome (GOLD analysis project Ga0209085, IMG submission 187310) | Freshwater microbial communities from Lake Croche, Canada to study carbon cycling - C_131016_EF_MetaG (SPAdes) (version 2) | ecosystem: Environmental > Aquatic > Freshwater > Lake...
GGTTTCTTGGAAACTCCCTCATGCTCGGATATTACAGTCTTCAACCCCCTCTTCTCCTTTCCCCAACAAAAGCAAACAGTTTCACGACCCACTTGTTGCCGTCCGAACTGAAAAGCTGGCTTTTGGAACGATTCCCTCGTTTCGAATTCAAAATGGGGGAAATTCCTATGGAAGAGTCTGCCGGACTGGGCCTTCCGATTCTCGCTTGCCTCGCCTTTTGGATCGGAAAGGGGCGACGTCGCCCTTTGCCCGCACCCATCCTGCGAACCCGATCGTGGTTTTTTCTAGGCATCGCTGGACTTTTATCCCTTCTCTTTTTTATGGCTAAAATGGGAAGCGAATCCACCGCACGACTTCTCCTCCCATATTACCCCTTCCTTCTTTTATTGCCTCTAGGATTTTGGCGCTTACCAAGCGGGGCCCTCCGTAAACTGGCTCCTTTCTTCACTCTTTTATGTTCGACAGTTCTCGTCGGTTTAATTTTGAGTCCGGCCCGCCCTCTTTTCCCAGTCCAGAAACTTTTAACCATGATGGGAAATAGTCCCCAGTTCAACCGAGTCCGTGAGGTATATCAGACTTATAGCCAACGGGACAACTGCTGGGATCCAATCCTTACCACCCTCCCGCCCAATATCGAAACTCTCGGATTTTTTAGCCACGGAGATGATCTCGAAGCCCCTTTATGGAAGCCATTTGGCCTCCGCAGAATTTTGAGCGCCGATGAAAAGGATATCACGACGAATGATCTTCCAAGTGCTGGTGCATGGTTGGCAAGGCGCCCGATAGCAGAATTCTTACAATCTAACCCCGAATGGCAACTCCATTGGAGAGAGGCGGGCATTCAATCCATTGCCCAGAAAGCTTCTGTGGGCGGGGAAGAGTGGGCGCTCTTTCTCCCTCGCTGATTTATGAAGATCCTCCACTTTTGCTGGTTTGGATCTCCGCTTCCGCCAGATATTTCAGCCAGACTGAATCGCTGGCAAAAACTCCACCCCTCTTGGAGCATTCGTCAATGGAATGAATCGAACATCGATGTCTCAGACTGTCCCTACGCAATAGCCTGCCTCCAACGCAGGGACTGGGCTTATCTGTCCGACTACGTGCGCCTGCAGGTTCTGGCCAAAGAGGGGGGTGTTTATCTGGATACCGACGTCGAGCTACTAAAACCCCTTGATGTTTTCATCGATGCCTCATTCCACATCGGCTACATGCACAACTGTGCTTTGGGTACAGCCGTCATGATCTCACCCTCAAATCATCTTCTGCTAGCAAAGCTCATTGCAAAATACCGCACCCTTCCCCCCGATCGGGGCGTCAACAACAACGCGATCCTGACAGAATTCTTCTTAAAGCATGTGGAGGGATTCCGGTTAACTGGCAGGTCTTGGTCAACTCCCAACATCAGAGTCCATCCCAAGACTTGGTTTGAACAACCCACCCTCGACCAAACTGGGGGTTTTGGACTTCATCTCTTTAATCGCGCGTGGGACCCAAAGGCAACGCATCCTGCGCAACAAGCGATCCCGCACAGGAACATTCTCTTTTTCTTAAAACGCCGACTCCGCTGCATACATGAAGAGCTTCGCTGCGTTTACCTGCCTTTTTACCTGCGTGATCGTTTTTGCCTTCCTCTTCAGCCAAAACTTCCAGGTTGAAAATCCTCCCCAACCCCGATCTCGCAATCGCCACAAGGCAGCCCATCCGGCCCACACCAATTTCTAAAACTTATCTCAGGGTCTTGTTGGCCTCGGAAAAGACTTCTCTATTAAAATTCATAAGCTTTCGCCGAAAATGATGCTGACAACCAGCGGGCCGGGTCGTTAACACCCGCTCTTCGAGTTATTCCACCGAAGGCTTTTCCTGTATCGGACAAATGGCAGCTCAATGAAGTAATAGGAGATCACAGCAGCTCCAATAGATGCTAGTATCCAGAGGTTCTGCGAAATCCCGTATTCCTGCAAAAGATTCCCCGTGAATACGGAGTGCCAAAGATATAGCGAATAAGAAATTGTGCCCAACCATATGACAGGCCTTAAATTTAATATTCGAAATATAAAATGAGCTGAATTAGCAATACTCACGGTGACAATTAGTAAAGCGCCGAGTGCCTCCAGGGTCGGGCCGAAAACAGTTTCAATGCCATATCCGTCATATTCTCGTGCCGTATATGGAATTGTTATGATGGATATCGCAAATAATAGAACCAGTACGCCGTGCTTTGCAAGATACTGAACTGCCCTCGACCAATGGAATGCTACGATCGCCCCGACGCAACCCCACGCAATGATGTCCATTTGGAATAGAAAGCTGAAGCGATGCAGCCAGAAATAAGTTTCCTGGTTCTTCCAACACAAAGCATTGATTCCACGCAAAGTCGGGGAGCAGAGAATTACTCCTAGGAGAATGGTTAAGGCTATTCTCTTCTCCGTAAAAAGTCTGAATACAATAAAGATCCCTGGCCAGATGAGGTAGAACTGCTCTTCGACACCCAGGCTCCAAAGAACTCCAGTCGGACCTTCACATGGGCCATAGTTCGCAAGAAAAAGCGTGTTTAATAATTTCTGGATAGTGCTTCCGCCATCGATAAGGCCTGCGTGATCTAATAGGGATATTACAGCAAGGTATGCATAGTAGGCTGGGAATATTCGCGCAATTCTTCTTATGTAGAATTTTCTTAACGAGACACTTCCACTGCTTTTTTCTTCTTGCAGCAACAGCCAGGTAATAATAAATCCGCTAATTACAAAGAAGATCCTTACACCGAGGTTTCCGCAGTAAAACGCAAGTTTTTGGAGCTCTTCAGGAGGACGAGAATGGGCAAATAACACCAGCCCGACACTTAATGCCCTTAGTCCATCCAACGATGGCAATCGGCCCGAATTCTTAGTAATGTTTCGTGCGATTTCCACAGTGCTGTTTTACCATATAGCATTATCTTGAAAATCCTCCTCTACACTGACCTTTCCGTTTCCCCCGACCACCTTTTCTGGCACCGGGACTTGGGCCTTTTAACAAAAGCTTTCCGCGACCTCGGACACGATGCCCACCTTGTCGTCCATCATGCGACCGAACCTCTCCCCCTTCCCACATCTGCTGCCTCCAACATCAAGCATTCAACATCAAAAGTTCTCGATGAACCAGTCCTATGGCCCTCCCCTTCCCAAGTTCGAGATATGCAGTGGTGGCAATCCCAAAAACCCGATCTCGTTATTCTTGGACTCTGGACCCGTCCCAAGTACGACCCCGTGCGCCGAGCCGCCCTCTCCGCCACACCTCATGTCATCGAACGTGCCGATAGCGACGGCATGCGGACCGCCTCCTGCGGTCTCCTCACTTACGCCAAACGTCGTTTCGACTACTTTCGCGATCGTACCTATCAATGGCCATCTTCTCTTTCCATCCCTGCCTCAATTTTCTACACCTTCGCTTCCATCCTAGCTACCCCATGGATCGAAACTCGCCTGGCCCGCACTCTAAAACTTCTTCCTGCCGTTGCTGTCGAAACCCCTCACGCGACCGCACTTTGGAAATCCCTGGCCACCCACCTTGGGGCCGACCCAGAAAAGATTCACTGTGTTCCCCACCCCATTCAGACTGATATCTTTAAGTTCGACCCTGCCATTCAAAAAAAGAATCAGATTATTTCCGTAGGCCGGTGGAACTCCTACCAGAAGAACCTGCCTCTTCTGCTCAGAACCCTCCGAACTTTTCTTGATAAAAGCCCCACCTGGTCCTCTCTGGTGATTGGCTCTGGGCTTCCCGCTAGATCTCCCCATACCCGAATCACCTTTTTACCTCCAACTGACCCAACTCAGCTCGCCCGCCACATGCAGGAGTCTAAATTCTTTTTGTTCTCCTCCCGCTACGAAAGTTTTGGACTCGCTGCGGCAGAAGCCCATGCCTGTGGCTGTTCAACCCTTGGTCCTAAATCACTTCTAGATTTTATTAGTTCTACGAAATACAGCTTGAACAGCTTTTTTATTTACAATACTTACCCCTGCTTCAAAGCCGTTCATGGCGTTCACGGTTTTGATCCAAGACACATTGCAGAAAACTTTTTAAATCTAATTTAGAAAATACGATCTTTGCAGTCTTTAACAAGATTGCGACTTTCTGGATTTGCAAGAATAGCAGATATACTCAGCACCGCTGCCAAACATAGTGATACAACCAACTGTGCGTTTGTGCTGAGCCCATAGAGGCCCATCTTTTCTTGAATCAGCCGAAGCATGCAATAACTACCTGCCAGAAGGCCCAGCCCCAGAACATAAGTCTTATACCACTTTCCAACAGGAATAAGTTTGGTTTTGCCCACCAAATAAATCGCGATAGGAATCTGAAGGGCAATTTCTGAAATGGAGAATAATGTCGCAATACGAATTGGTCCGTATTTAAGGCCCGCTAAGATTGCGCAAACAGTTAGAGCCATATTTATAGTAGTCCAACGCATCATTTGCCTCATTTGACCACAGCTAACAAAGATCCAGTAGATATGACAACCCAGTGGCTTGCAGAATACGGCAATAGCAAACCACCAGAATATCTTTTGAGCCACTTCCCAGCCTGGCCCTAGGAGTAGATGGATCACGGGAGTGGAGTAGACAATTAAAAATGCAGCAGCAGGCGCTGTAAGTCCGACAAAGCTAATAAAGAGTGCCGTTGTTAACTTTTTGAATTCGGTTTCGTTTTGATGAATCCTGCTAAAAGAAGGAATCAGCACAGTGCCAATCGGTCCCATCACCTGATTGAGGGGCGCCAACATCAGGGCATATGCTCGGGTGTACTGCCCAAGCAACTCCATTCCCCACACTTTCCCAATCAAAAGATTGTCAATGTGCTTGCAGACGGTGTTGGCAATTTCCACGAGGGTAAAAGCCCCTCCAAAAGAAAAGTATGATGAAGCCTCTTGGATCGATCCCGCGCTTCTTTGAGGTCGCCATCCTGCAAAAATCCAGCTGCTTCCACATATAAGAAGCCCGGGAATAAACTGAAATGCCATTAGGGCCAAAATTCCGCGGCCCTGGGTAGCGATAGCTACTGCAGCCAATGCTCCGAACAAAAAAGTCCCTGCCTCTTGTAAAGATAGAAACCCAAATTGCAGTCTTCTTCGTATTAAGCCTTGGGGTACCGTACTCAGTGATTTTAAGAAGAACATGGCTGCAAAGATCCCGAAGATCCACTGATAGCGAGCATCCCCACTAATCCACGAGGTCAGTAAGCCTGCTACACCAATGCATAGGAGAAGAAGTATTCCGATGCCTGCGCTTATGCGAAAAAGTGTATTGAGATCTTTCTCCTCGATCTGCTCCCTCTGTACAATAGCCATCGTAAGGCCGAACTCTGAAAAAAGTCCTACAAAGGCAAATATGCTCGTTAGAAAAGCAACTAATCCAAAGTCCTCAGGAGTTACCAGCCTTGCCAAAACAACAATGGATGCAATCTGCACAAATAGCTTTACGCTTTGTGACAAGAGCATTTTGAGTCCCCCCTGTAGGGCAATCTGCCCAATTCCTTTAGTCTTGTGAGTTTCCATTGGATCTAGTTTCAAAATAGTGGCTTCTTGCCTATGGAGGGCTTGGTTGTTTTTGAGCTAGGGAAGGATTGATTGCTATTCTCTGCTCAGGAGGCTGGAGTATTCCTCCTGATAGGTTTTTGCGATTTGCGTCCAAGAAAAGTTTGATTCCGCATACTTTCGAATCCTGAGACGTCTTACATCCGGGGAAGATTGATCCAGAAGTTGGGATAAGGTTTTGCTAGCTGCTTCGACTGTTGCGTTCTTATCAAGGTAAGATACGTGGTCTCCTCCATAAAATCTTGAGGCAGGCAAATCACTCACCAGAATTTTCTGCCCCATCGCAAGCCCTTCAAGCAACGCATTATTAGCCACAGCATCGAGAAGCGGCAGGAAAAGAGCCTTGCTGCGATTGTACAGCTCCAGAAGTTCGAAATCGGAAATGCCGTGCATGAATATCGTGTTTGCAGTTTTCTTAAGACCAAATCGTTTTCGGTTTTCTTGATTTGTCACTAGACAAAACACTTCTGCCCTGCCCCTTCTTGAAAAGTCGTTCGCGACACCCTCCCAAAGCTTGAAATCTCGCCTCCAGTTTCCGAGCGTCAGAATGAGTGAGCCATCGCCCCCAAGGGGGCCGGGTGTAAAATAATCTGCGTCAACTCCATGTGGGATCACCCGAACAGACTGATTCTCGAAGAACTTTTGGTAGCACTCAATCACATGCGGCGACATTGCGATGAGCCGATCAGCCCGATGGGCAGTTTCTATAAATGAAAGCCCCTGTGGGCTTGTCCGAAAGGAGGATAACACCGACTCAGGTTGATGAAGGGTAAGCAGAACTTTCCCGCTGAAATAATGCTGGAAACAGCCGTTCAAGAAACAGTTTTCAGGATATAGAAAATGAATGAGCCGAGGTTTTGCACAAATTGATTCTTGAATCATCCGTTTTTCTGCCCTTCTCAAAATCTCTCTTCGAAGACGGTGCTTGAAGGGCCGCGGTAAAAAACGCTCGCAAGGAAAGGAAACATATATTTTGCGAATTTCGTCCGGCAAATAGTCTAAGATCCTGTGGAACGCGGAATATTTGCCATGGTGGCCAAACGCAAATCCAAAAGCCCATACGTCCTGTTTCATAAAGCAATATCGCTTAATACTTTTTGATATAGCGATTGAAAGCGGTCCGCTGTTTGAGCCGCCGTAAAAAGGTTCCGATACCTCTGTTTGCCCAGATTCCCTAATTTCTCTGTTCCGGCCAGGGATCCCAGTACTATTTTTAACTTTTCTACTAAACCCAGTACATCCCCGCATTCCACAAAATATCCATCCTCCCCATCCCTAACATAGCTAGCCTGACCGCCGCTTCGTGTCGTAATGACGGGCAAACCAATCACCCTCGCCTCTTTCACCACATTTGGACTCGTGTCCGCCCTTGTTGGCAATGCCAAACACCACGCTTTTGCCATGTACTGAGCCGTCTCCTCTGCTGTTTTTCTGCCCAACCAACGAATGTTGGGTGGGGCGTTTTTTTGTAGTTTTTCCGCCCACTCCCCTTCAACTCCACCCACCACCACCAGTTCGCTGCCGGATAGGGCTGGATCCCGAAAAGCCTCAACAAGATCTTGAATTCCTTTCCCAGGCCTAATGCTACCTACAAATATTATAAGATTATTTTCAGCTGCTGGTTTCCACTGTGTCGAAAAAAAGATCTTCTGAACCCCATACTCCACGACTTCCACTGGCTTGTTTCCTCTCCTCATTCGCACAACTGCCCTACCCCACTCGCTTTCTGTTGTGATCACTTGGGCTTTTCGCAGGCAGTACAACTCCAGAAGCCCCTGAAAATACTCTCTCGGATGCATCCGACTTTTAAGAAGGATTGCGCTGAGAATACCCTGCATCGAAACAATGTTGAGTCGCCCTGAAAGTACTGCTGCCAACCCATACACATCCTCTGTACCCCAACCGTGCACGAGATCGGCTTGGATTTCCTCCAACACTGCATGGATTGCTTTTCGATCCGCACGAAACAGCGTAATCGCACGCCCACTCTGGCTTGTGGGTAGTACGTGGAACATCTGCCCCCACTCTCTAACATCCCTTCGCTCTTGTACCGACTCCGACATGCCGATCCAATGAATTTCCAACTCCTTCTGCCCATCCCATGCTTCAGCAATCTGGGGCAACCAAGTGGCAAAATGCCCTTTTGGCCTAAACTTCTCTCCAAAGGACTTTAATCTGTGAAGCGGAAACGCGGCGAGTATGGCTATTTTTTTCATGTCCCGTACTTCGTTTAAGTTCTAGCGTGAGCTATGAGCCTATTGCAAATCGCTGGGCAATTCCGCCATTTCCTTCGTCAGCTTCCCTGTTCCTTATGGTTGTTGGAGCTAAAAATACGTGGCCTCCAAATATCTACCCCCATTCGGCTTTTCGGTCATCCGATCTGCAGCCTTTATCCCGGCTCTTCCATCTCCCTGGGCTCTCACGTGACTCTTGATAGTTCCGCCCGTGCCAACCCCCTAGGCGGATCCTCCCCTTGCGTTCTCCGCACAATGACCTCCACTGCTCGCCTTTCAGTTGGAGACAGAGTTGGACTGAGCAGCTCCACGATTGTCTCCGGCAACTCGATCGAGATCGGCGAGGATACCATTTTAGGGGCAGGATCCATGATTTTGGACAACGATTTTCACGTTCCCGGTCCGGGATTCTCATGGCTTACTGAATCTTCCAAAAATTCCAAACCTGTGAAAATTGGCCGCGGCTGTTTTATTGGCGCGCGGTCCATTGTTCTGAAGGGGGTCACGTTGGGTGACCGCGTTGTGATCGGAGCCGGCTCCGTCGTCACGAAAGATTTCCCCGCCTACTCGATCGCCGCGGGCAACCCTGCTCGTATCGTCGGCACTATCTCTACCACATAGGCTCGAGTGCTGTCTCAAATTCGAACATTCCAGCCTTAGTGCTTTCGAACGCTTCCACGCGAAACTCTCCCCTTTCACTTCTTCTTTTCCGACCTTAAATTAACCTCGTGCAAAACCTCACTGCGCAAAAAGTCTGCCTTGCCCTGGTCACTCTCGTTTTCTTCATCGCCGCTCCATGGATGACCAGCCAAACCCTCGGTGGCAACACCGGCCCCCTACTTGGCTTTTTAGGTGTTCTTTTTATCCTCGGTTTCATTTTTGTGATTCGCGACCGCTGCTGGATGATTATCCCTTTTACCCTCCCGATTGAGGGCAACCTTAACTTTCTCCCGCTCAACTTCTCAATTCAAGAGCTCAGTATTATCGGAGTTTTTCTGTACCTCCTCTATAGGATGATTTTTGGCATGAACGTCTCTTGGCGACTCGGTCCCACCTCAATCTGGGTGCCTCTCGTTCTCCTTCTCTCCATTATCGTTTTCCACTGGGTCGAATCTCGAGATATCGGCATTCGTTTCCTTGGGGGGACGGGCTGGGGCGGGCGTAAATATTTCACCGTTCTGCTTGCTTCTTTTGGCATGGTTGTGATGTCCTCATTTCCTGGGATCAGCTGGGCTGATCTTCAAAAAGTCCCTCTACTCTACTTTTTAGGTGCGTTTGTAGATATCGTTCCAGGCACGATTTCTACCTTTGTTCCTGCAACCGCACCATATATCTGGAGGGTATATAGTGGCGTTAACTTAACGGAATATGGCTCCTCTTTGATGGGAAACTTTTCTGGAGAATCCGCAGTGACCCGTATCGGACAATTGGCGCTGGTTGGAAAAGCTATTGGGCTTGTCACTCTTTGCTACTTTTCCCCCAGAACATGGCTCCAGCTAAATCGGCTGTGGGCCTTGCCCACAACTCTTATCGGTGGCATTTTGTGTGCCGCCAGTGGCTTTCGTGGAACGGTTGTGGGTTACTCCGTCGCCTTTTTCGCGGCTGTCTATACAACCCTTCGCTCGTCTACTTTGATTCTTATCCCCCTTCCTATAGTTGCAGGTCTGGTGATTGCTTTCACCCAGGGCACTGTTTTTAACTATCCGCTCGCACTTCAACGTGGCCTCTCGTTCCTGCCTGGCCAATGGGAAGCAAGAGCAGCTGTTGAGGCAGGCGATTCCAGCAAGTGGCGCGAAAAAATGAAGGCTCTTTTCTACAAAGAGTACTTTGCAAAAGCCCCTTGGTTAGGCCAAGGATACCACTACGACCCGAATCTGGCAAAAACAGCAACCGACATTTATCAATCCGTTATCCAACAGCGTGCGGCATCTGGGGATGAATATTCAGAGGTCCGCAGCTTTATGGAGATGCGCCAGCCCCACGAGGGGCCTATTCACGCCCTGCTAGTCTCAGGCTCGTTGGGTGCTTTGTTCTTCTGCGTTTTCTGTTTTAGCTTCATTTTCTATGCTTGGAAAAGTGTGTTCCATACGCATCCAAATGATATTGCTCCTATCCAAGTTTGGTCTTTCGCTCTTCTTCTTAGTCAGTTAGTCGCATTCTTTTTTCTTTTCGGTGACTACACCATTTTTCTGATCCAAGTCTGTCCAGTCACAGCACTTATCTATCGCGCCGAAACCTTGCGCCGCGCCTCCCTTAAAACCCGCCCCCCGCTCGGTCCAACCCCCGCTCCCCATTCTCCCGCGACACTCTCGCCTCAACCTTAGGCCGTATAAAGTCGCCTTCCCGGAGTCGAACCCTCTTACTTCCTGCCTCTAAAATCCAACATCAAAAATTAAAGATTCTCCCTGGCCATGTTGTTCGCAGCCTCTTTGCATAGAACGCTTTTCGCCCCTCCTGCTTGGGCAGGTAAATCTCATAAGCCACATCCTCCGATTGATGAGCACCGCTCCAGAGTCGTCTTGCCCGATGCAATAACACCCAAGCAGGCCGCAACACCCTGAAATAAAGCGGGGCCGACGAATCCAACCTCTCCCTCTCCTCTTTTGCTGTCGGGCTGAGCCCCAGATTTTCTCCGCTTTCCATAAAGGTAGAAGTATTTTGTTTGAGTACTTGGACTTTTTTCTGCGCACGCAACACCCTCACAAACCACTCCGCGTCCGATGCCGCCCTGTAGGTGGTGTCAAATAGAAGGCCCTCGTCCACTAGCTTTTGTCGGAAAAAGATTCCCGCTGTTAAGGCTCCAAAATGACACGTCCAGGTATGCGCCAACCCAGGCCTTACCATTTTACGATGACAGATGGGAGATGCATCTGCCGCGACCACAATTACGTCTCCAAGAAACATGTCTACCATGGGATTTTTCTGAAAAGACGCCCCCACCATGGATAGTACACCGGAAAGATACTGTTCGTCACAGTTGAGATATGCGCAGATTTTTCCAGTGCCTCTCCTCAAGCCTCGGTTGATCGCGTCATACATGCCTCCATCCTGCTCGCTCACCATGATACGCTGATATCCGTTTCGATTCGGCCACTGCTGAGCCATCTGTTTGGCAAAATCCGCAAACCCCTTCGTCCCTCCATCCTGTACGATATGCTCCACTTTGACTCCTTTCTGATCTGCCACAGAAGCAATACAGCAAGCCAAGTGATCCAATTGGCCAAAGCTGGGAGTGATAATAGTGAAATCCATCGCCTGACTTTATCCGCTCAGAGGTAAAATCGCCACTCCAACCCTTCGTCCTTGTGGCTTTCCTGACCGTCCCACAGAGAATAGTATCGTAGAGTGAAGCGGCTCCGCATTCTACAAGTCTTTAGCCGTTACACGAAAGTCGGCGGGGAGGAAAATTCGGTTTACAGAATTGGGGACGCCCTCCAGCAAGATCATGATGTGGAGTATTTTATTGGCTCCACCCAAGAACTCCTCGGCCACGATACGGGCAGTCGAATCTCTGCGCCTTTTCGAGCTTTCGTCAATTTGCCCGCCCGACAGCGCCTTATCAAATATCAGACCCTTGGCCACTTTGACATCTGGTTGATCCATAATGTGCTTCCGGGACTATCCCCCTCCGTTTATTCCGCTGCATTTTCTATGGGAATCCCGGTTGTTCACTATCTCCACAACTACCGAATGGCATGCACGAACGGCTTTTTCCTGAATCATGGCAAGCCCTGCGAGCGCTGTCTTCACGGCAACTTCTGGCCGGCATTCCAAACCGCCTGCTGGCGAAACAGCCACTTTCTCAGTGGTTTCATGGGACTCATCCTTCGCCGCCTTCGAGCGGTAGGCGCCCTCCATAAGGTTGCTGCTTGGATCGCATTAAGTCAGGCTCAGCGCTCGAAGCACATTGAGATGGGCATCCCGCAAGAGCGGATTCACGTCGTCCCCCACTTTTATGAGCCCGAAGGAGAGCCCATTCCCGCCAATCCCCAAGGAAACATTCTTTTTCTGGGTCGCCTTTCTCCGGAAAAAGGGGTCGATCACCTGCTTCGCGCATGGAAGCTGGTTCAAGCCAAGGGCCGCAAATTAACAATCGCGGGGGAAGGTCCAGAAGCACCGAAATTAAAAGTTCTCGCAAAGGAGCTCGGCCTGCGCGATGTGGACTTTGTCGGTTTTCTCAAGAGCGATCAACAGCGTGCCATCTGGGCACAAACCGCCTTCTCCGTGATTCCCTCGATTTGGAGCGAACCCTTTCCTTTGACATTTCTCGAGTCTTGGACGCAAAACAGAACCTTTGTGGCGAATCGTCTCGGCGCCATGGCTGAAGTGGTGAAGGAAGGGCAGGACGGTTTATTGGCCGAACCTTTTTCCGGTGAATCCCTAGCTTCTCAGATCCAACGATTGATCGACTCCCCGGAAACATGTGTGAAGATGGGCACGGCTGGCCATCAGCGAATCCTGAACGAGTTCACCCAAACCCAATGGTTAAAAAGAATTAACAAAGTCTTTCATACAGTCGTTACCGCTTCATAAAATAGCACCTCCGGTGAATCCTTCTAAAACAAGCACCTTTCTCGCTTTTCTTTTTCTGGCTCTCGCAGCCGTTTGGGGCGTCGAGGCGGGGGTTACTCTATTATTCCAAAACCTTACACTCTCCCCGCTTTTATCTTTTATTTGCTTAGGATTGTTCGCCACTTTTTTCACCGCCAGACAGCTCCTCTTTGCTGCTCCTTTTTTTGCTCTTCTTACTTACTGGCTTATTCTGGGGACTGCCGTTTTTCCCGGAATCCGCGCCATGAGCGTGCTCATGGCTGGATTGTTGGCATCTTGGGGTTCCTCGCAACGAGTCCGAATCCTTCATCATTCCCAAGAAATAGAGACTATTTTGCAAACCCTCCCTGTGCCGTGGATTCTAAGCGATGGGTCGGGAAATATTACCCGCACGAGCGCAAAAGCCCTCTCTCTTTTGTGCCTGCCTCTGAAAGACGTGATTCATGCTTCCTTTTTTTCACTTTTATCTCCTACAGAAGGTAAAGGGGCGTTCATTCGTAATTATCTCAATGTCTTTGATTCCATTGCGGAGCCCCTTAAAATCAAGGTCTCCTTTGCAAAATCTCCGGAAATTCAGATGTTCGCGACGATTTCCCCTATTGAATTTCGTGAAGGTAGGCGCCTGCTAACTGTATTGAACCATTCTTAGCTCACCCTCATGTTCATTCCTCCCCCAACACGCACTTCCATGCCTCCCTTTCCCCGCTTCCGTCAAGTCAGGGACTCACGGTTCTCGTCGTCCTTACTCCCCTCTAGTTTGTGGGGGACTTAAAGTCTAACGCATTGGATCGCTGATCGTTGCCTCTGCCCTTACACCCCCTCCGTGCAATAGAAGTTTTATCGTGGTCCTCTTGTTTTTTTCGTTCATCCGGCTCAATTAGGCTCTATCTTTCAAGACTTTCGTATGAATCCTCTTTTCTATGTTGTTTTTTGCATATATCTGATCGTTTTTCTTATTCTGAAGGCCCTTGGACAAGAATGGTTTAATTTAGATGCTCGGCTACTTTCGCTGTGTTTGACCATCAGTCATCTTTCCATAATAGGAGCATTTATCTTTTTCGTTCTTGAGTATTTTTTCTTCCGCTAGGAAATCTCGTTCCTGATGCTTCAAGGCTAGATGCTCTCATTCCCCTTGCGGTAATTGTGGGTGATGGGAAGCTTCTCGGGTGACATCTTTTTTGATCGCACTATTTTCGCTTTTTTTGCTTCATGCCGGACATTCAGCTCCCCCGCTTGTTCTTCCCCTCAACCCCTACTTTCAGGACGAATATGGACTTTTTGGGGGCTTCACCCTTACTTACGACGATGACCTTACACTCGATTCGATGACCGCCTCCGCCAGCATGAATGTTCTGAAAAAGACTGAAGCCGCAATGGAAAATCTTCGCAAATTAACAGATCCCCTTGTTTGCGCTAAGCTTAGTGCTCCAGGCGGAATGCAGAGAAATCTTCTCCTCACCTTGTATTGGTTGGCCGAAGCCGATATGGCGGGCGCTGATGTAGAACAGGTTCTTCAGGAAATCTCCCGTCGCGGCCACGACCAAGCCACCCCGGCCGATTCTACCATGGCCGAAGTCCTCCTCTTTAATTATTACACCGCACGCCACCTCGGTGTTCTGAGCTTCACGAGTCTCGTTAAGCTTGGCGAAGGCCTCCCCCCCTCCATTCCCGAATCGGACAATAATCCCCTGAATCGTGTTGCCTTCCCAGTTCCCATCCTCCCCCCTGAACGCTTCCCCCAAGTCGCCCACCAACTCTTCAATTACGAACTATTCGACGGCTCCCTACCCAAAGCCTCTACCTCCACTCTCGCCCCCAGCCAGATCGAGTTCGCCCAAAAACTAATCTCTCGCGGCCTGCTTCCCCCTAACGCACTTCAAGCTGCCCCATAACCCACCACCGTCCCACTTTCCCGGGAATGTAGGATGATCAGCGCGACATCCGTTGCCTCTTAAGAAAACATTCCATAGAACCTTATGTTGTTTCATCATCAACTCATGTCCCCACTTCCCGAGGCCTATGAAAAACTCCGCGCCCGCGGAAAAGACCTTGCCCTCCTCGGCGCCACCACGGGCCTTCTTAGCTGGGATCAGGAAACTCTGCTCCCCCCGAAAGGCCACTCTTTCCGCGCTGAGCAGTCCTCTCTACTCGCCGGCATTTCCCATCGACTCGCGACCCACACCGACATCTCCCGCTGGCTCGATGAGTGCGAAAGCACTTCCCCTCTGCCCCTCTCCCCCGAAGCGGCCTCCATCTCCCGCTGGCGACATGATTATGAACGAGCCACTCGTATTCCCGCAGAACTCGTGGAAGAAAACGAGCTCGCCATCGGCCTCTCACGAACCGCTTGGGTCGAAGCCCGCAAAAACTCCCATTTCCCCACCTTTGCCCCGCATCTTGAAAAACTTCTCTCCCTATCGCGCCAAATGGCCGATCTCTGGGGCTATGCCGACCAACCTTACGATGCCCTTCTCGAAGGCTACGAACCAGGCTGGCTCGCGAAGGACGTCACTACTCTTTTTGGAAAACTCCGACCTCGCCTCGTCTCTCTAGCCGAGAAAGCCTTCGCCCTGCCCTCCCCGCCCTCCCGCGCAAATCTTCGGGGCCACTACCCCCGCCACGATCAGGAGAAGTTCCTCCAATCCCTTCTTCCAAAAATCGGCTTCGACATCTCCGCCGGCCGCCTCGATTCCAGTACCCACCCCTTCTGCTCAGGTCTCGGCCCAGGCGATACCCGCATGACCACCCGCTACGACGAAACCGACTTCATGGTCTCCCTTTACGGTGTCCTTCATGAAGCCGGCCATGGACTCTATGACCAAGGTCTCCCCGAATCGCAACTTGGCACTCCGCTCGGCCAAGCTGCCTCCCTCGGAATTCACGAATCCCAATCCCGCCTCTGGGAAAACCGCATTGGCCGATCCCGCTCGTTCTGGAAAGCCTGGTGGCCCGACTTCATCCAAGCCTTCCCCGACCTGACCGGCCGAGACGCCGAACAGTGCTGGCGCGCCTCCAATGCGGTGGAGCGCTCTTACATCCGGGTCGAAGCCGATGAAGTCACGTACGATCTCCACATCCTCTTGCGCTTTGAATTGGAAACGAAGCTCCTTAATGGAGATCTTGCTGTCCGCGATCTCCCCGCTGCTTGGAACGAGCTTTTTGAAAAATTGTTCGGCGTCAAAGTTCCTGACGATGCGCGCGGTTGCCTCCAGGACATCCACTGGTCCCTCGGAGGCTTTGGCTACTTCCCCACCTACACTCTCGGCAACCTGACCTCCTCCCAACTTTGGCAGGCCGCCCAACGGGATCTCCCCACCCTCTCCTCCTTCATCGACAACCGAGACTATCAGCCCCTCCTCCGCTGGCTTCGTGAGAAAGTGCACTCACACGGCCGCCGCTATACTGCCGCCGACCTTGTCCAGCAGGCGACAGGAAAACCCCTCGACCCCGAAGCCCACCTCAAAGTTCTCGAATCGAAAGTTCAGGAACTGTCCCCATGATCTCCTCGAACCAGATTTCACTCGTCATCAGCACCTACAATCATGTCCGTCCTCTGGAGCTCTGTTTGGCTGGATTTCGGCGACAATCCACTCAGCCAATGGAAATCATTATCGCCGACGATGGCTCCGACTCCCCCACTCGCGATCTGATCGCCCGTCTTGCCTCATCCTTTCCCTGCCCTGTCCACCACCTCTGGCACGAAGACAAGGGCTTTAGAAAAAACGCCATCCTCAACCGCTCTCTCGCTGCCTCAAAGGGGGATTATCTCGTCCTTACCGATGCAGACTGCATCCCCCACCCGCAGTTTATCGAGGACCACGCTTCTTTAGCCGAACGCGGATTCTGGGTCCAAGGTCGCCGCTCTTATCTTTCGCCAGCCGCTTCCAAAAATCTCCAGCCCAACCAAGCCGTTCCGAGCCTTCGCCTTTTTTTCTCCGGCCACTTATCGGGTGCTGCAAAAGGTTTTCATCTTCCTTTTCCTCTGATTGGCCGCAACACCGCCCAACGCGGAATCATCGGTTGCAACATGGCCATGTGGAAGAGCGACCTCCTCGACGTGAATGGCTGGGACGAAGAGTACGAAGGCTGGGGCCTGGGCGAAGACTCGGATATCGGCTCGCGGCTCTACCACTTGGGTCGACCCCGCAAGTTTGTTTATGGACGGTCAATCCTTTATCACCTCCACCACCCGATCCTCAGCCGTGACCACCTTCCTAAAAGCAAGGCTCGCCTCGAAGAAACTCTTCGGACAAAAAAAGTCCGATGTGTCAAGGGAGTGAATCAGTATTTGAAATAGAATCGGGATCGGGAGGAACGATTATCCCCTCCTACTTTTCCACGCGGCCATGGCTGCGCCCACGATTCCTGCCTCATTATGCAACTTGGCGGGAACAACTTTCGCCCGAACCCCCTGAGAAGCTCGAGGCAACCACTTCTCCGCCCTCTTGCTCACCCCTCCTCCGACGATGATCAGGTCAGGATTGATCAGTCGGTCCACCTGCTGAAGATACTCCCGAACCCTTCGCGACCACTTTTTCCAGCTCCAATCGTGATCTTCCCGAGCTTTTGCGCTGGCCGATTTTTCCGCATCCTTCCCACGAATCGTCAGATGCCCCAGCTCCGTATTTGGAATCAGCTCCCCTCGATGGAATAGGGCGCTCCCGATTCCTGTTCCTAAGGTGATCATCACGATCACCCCTTTCTCTTTTTTTCCCGCCCCGTGATGCACTTCTGCCAGTCCAGCCGCATCGGCATCGTTGATCACCACAAACTTTTGCCTCGTCGCCTTCTCGAAAATCTTGGCCGGATTTTTGCCCACCCATTGCGGAGAAAGATTTACCGCTGTCTCGACTATCTCGACTCGGATCGGCCCGGGAAATCCCACCCCGACCACCCCCTTCCACTGAAAGTGCTCCATCAGCTTTTTCACCGCCCGAGTCAGTGCCGCAGGGGAGGCCGGATGCGGAGTCGGCACATGCACAGGATCACCCTTCAACACCCCTTGGGGAAGCTGCACCAGTCCGCCTTTCACCCCCGTTCCGCCGATATCGATACCTAGAATCATCACCCTCGAATATGAGCCGATCCCGCCCGCGCAACAGCCTCAGATTACTCCCGTTCCCCTATCCGGGCCGAAAAACTGCTCGCAAGCAACTCCATGCCGGATGGGAACAAAATGACAGCCGCACTTGTGCTCTCCCGAAAGCCTGCAAAATTCCAACTCAACACATGGTCAACCCCGCAAAACTTCAGGAAGAGCTGGAAGGATACTGCGGTTTGGGAATGTATGACGAGGCGCTCCGCCGCATCACCCAAGCCCGCCGAAAGGGTGATCACAGCCTTACCTTGGATTTTTTGCGTACCCGGATCCTCCGTGCTGCCGGTCGCTTTGTGGAGCTAAAGAAAACAGCGGAACAACTACGCCGCCAGCGCCCTGAAGAGCCAGAAGTTTGGGTTTCCTTGGCTGATGCAGTCCGTCATCAAGACTCCCTTCAACAGGGCCGCTCGATCCTCTTAGAGGCAGAGCGTAAATTCCCCGACAATCCTCATATCAAATTTCAGCTCGGCTGTTACCATTGCCAGTTGCGTGACCTGGATAAAGCTCGCTCCTATCTGCAGGCTGCCATTAGCTTGGATGAGTCGTGGGCTACCGTTGCCAAGGAGGATGCCGACCTTGCTCCCCTTAGAGAAAAGTCCTAAAGACCTTCCTCTCGTCCTCCTCGGAACCTTCTTTCTCCTGGCAGGGTGTGGTTTTTTTCGCCCGAGCGTCGACAAAAAAATTCCTGTCGCCCAGCCTCTGGCCATTGTCCTGCCAGCCAACTTCTCTACCGGATACCGATGGGTTCTCGACCCTCCCCTCCAAACTGCCCATTTCTTGGATGAATCCTACTCGTCGCCCTCCCTGCCAGGGGCTCCAGGCCAACAAACCCTTCGCGTTGTTTTTCCGAGGGAAGGCCGCTTTAACTTAAAGTTTTCCTATCGGCGCCTCTGGGAAGCCTCCTCCGTTCCCCCTGCCCAAACGACCAATTTTGTTGTCCAAGTTCTCCCGGGGCACAAAAACCCCTCCATCATGGACCAGCTTCCTCCCCAATCTCCAGATTCGCGGTTTCCCCAGCCCGAAGAGGAAGCCCCCATCCCCTCGACCAATCGAATCCAGCTCCGCCGTCCTTAATACAAAGGCACCAGATGCTCTGTCCGGATCCATCCGGCATCCTGATTCGGCATTCGGATTTTACTCCAACCCAAAAAGCTTTTCTCAAGATGGGCAATTGATCCTGGGGGATAGGCCTTTTCCGCCTGAGGCTCCACCTCCGTTGGAACAGACCGCAGCGGCTCTACATCCACAATCATCACTGCGTCCCGATCGGCCAATTTTCCGTAAATTCCAAGAGCCGAACTTCCTCCTCCCACGCCAAGAAGTCCAACCACCAAAGTTCCCGTGGCAAGCCGGAAAAGGATTTTGCGTTTCTTTTCAAAATATCCGGAAGCCAATCCGAGACCCACGCTGAGGGCACACGTCGCAATCCCCAAAATCAAAATCCCCTGCCACCCAAAAACCCCAAAGCGGCTCGTCAACCAAGCCGCCCCCTGATCGTCCCATAGGGCCAGCACGACACGATCCAACTGATCCGCCCCTTGTGCAAAGATTCTTGTGTTCCAAGCAACCGTCGATGCCTTGGGAGAAAGTAGATAAGCTGACAATCCGTACGCCAGCGCCCTCTCCTTGTCCCCCAACTGATAATATGCCAATGCCAAATTGTTTCGGACGAGGGGATCTCTTCGGTCTTCTGGCAGCTTTTTTTCCCACACCTTCCCAGCCTCGGCAAAGTTTCCTGCACGATAGAGCGACAGCGGATCCTCTTTTGTTGCCTCCCTCGAACTCTTCACTTCCTCCTGTTTTTGTTCAGCAACAAGCGGGGTTACTTGCACCAAGAGGAGAAACACTCCCATCAGCCACGGGATCAAATTTCGCAACCGGAATGTCGCCCAAAAACTCAGTTTTGGCAGGTCGATTCGCATCGCCAACTGCTCCGCTTGGTCGCACCAACCTCCATCCAGATTGGGATTTCGTCCATAGAGCCCGTTTTCAGAATCCTCCCAGCACTTGCCCAGCTCTTCTTGGTCTGATTGGGACAAAGTCTGAATCCCCTGTGCGATCGCTCCCCAAGATGGAGTTGCCCCTTCTACTCCCAAAGTTTCCGCCACCGCCTTCTGCCAAATGAGAAGTGCCCTCTCCCGAGCTCGTTCGCCCTCGCTATCCTTACGGATTGTGGTCACAGCCATCTTCCACGCATCCAAAGCCTCTTTTCTTGTTCTTTCTTCATCCGTGAAAATCGCCCGCTTCTTGGCCCAGCGCCACCATGCTCCCATCAGTACCAGCCACGGGAGAATTCCGCCCACCGCGACCCCCCCGGCCGGTAAAGGAGCCCATCCTCTTCCTTTTCCAATCACCGGTTCCCGTGGCAAAGCAGGCTCCCCATACTGGAGAGGGGCCGCCGGCTTGAGCGCCTGCGGTATCGGTAGTTTGGTCGTTGAGGTGCCCGTGGTCGTGCTGGTGGGTGCCGGACTCGAAAGCGAAAGTCCCCCTGCTCCCTTGCTGACGGAAATCTTTGGCGGCTTAGCCTCGATGCTCTCGTAAGATTTTTTCTTGGGGTCGAAATAGGTGAATTTCACCGGCGGCAGTTCAAACTCCCCGCTCTGGGTCGGAATCATTACCAAATCCTCCACAATCGCTCCTGTGAAAATCTCCGTCCCGTTGAACTCCCTGCGCAATTTCGGCTGAATTGTTCGTATCTGGTTTGGGACCGATCGAGCTGGTAACTCCACCCCCATCGGCCAGTTGCCAGTTCCCCGCAAGGTTAGGGTCCAAGTCACTGGCTCCCCTTCGCCCACCTGCTCCGGAACCATCTTCGATTCTAAAACAAATTGCCCCACCGCTCCCTTGAATCCGGCAGGGGCGTTCCCCGGCAGTGGTTCCACTTGAATTGGGACGGGAGCCGCAACTGCCTCCACCTCCACCGAGCCTGGTGCTGTGAAGAAAAACGATCTTCCCCCTGCCGCCGTGTCGATATCCAGTTTTTGCCGAATCGACGGCAGCTCGAAAAGTCCCACCTTTGGCGCCATGGCACGAGTGTGGAATTGCAATCCTTGGCTTCCTCCCGGTCCGATCTGTTGCCCCCGATCCCACGCCTCAGCCGTGAAGTTCTGAACGTCCCACAACGGAGTGGTTTTTACCCGACCACTCCGGTTCCCCGTCATCACCACCCGATAGTTCACATCAAAGATCTCGCCGAGATAAGGCCGGCGTGGCTCGGCCTCTGCCGAGGCCTGCACCGCATCGGGCGGTACCACCTGACTTCCAGAATTCGGCGCCTGGTTCTGGAATGGGTTTGGAGGAAAGGGGAAATTTGGACTCATCGGATTCGATTGCCTCGACCGCTGCGATACGCTTGCGCTGACATCCAAAGAGAGTGCGGGCACGGCAATCCTTCCTTTGTCGGTTACGACTTCGAAAGATGGGATTTTGATTCGCCCGCTTTGTCCCGCCTGGACTGTGTAAGTCAACGTGGTGGAGGAGCTAGTTTGAAAGTTGATCATTGAAAAACTGGTGGCTCTTCCAGGTTGCGCTGAAAACTGCAGACCCGATACAGAAGGCAGATTCACGCTCCCTTTGGGCTGACAATCTGTAAAAACAAGATCCAGTTGGACTCCTGCTTGGGGAGGAATCTGCCCTGGGTCATTCCACGCCACGCTTTGCCCATAGGCTGCTGCCCCCAAGGCCATCCCCGTCACGACGCTTCGTAGAAACTTTTTCATAAAAGTTACCATGGCTTGGCTGTTGAAGATGGCGACGGTCTTTGATCTTTCGGTTGCAGCCTTTGTTGCAACAGGGCCGGACTGTCTGATTGCCTCACCTGATCCAGCCTCGCGGTTGCTTCAACAGTGTAAGCATCCCCTGAATCCTCCTGTTTCTTTTTTCCTGTTCCCCCTCCCACGGTACGCATTCCCGATGCCGCTTCCTTTTCCGATTTTTTCGAATCGTCCCGCTCCTTGTCAGTCCCCTTTTTCGCCTCTTTTTTTCCTTCTTCCTTTTTTTCCTCTCCCATACTTCCAAAGCCGGCGTTCTTGTCCTGAATCGGGGCCAACTCATCCTCCTTTGCCCGATCCCTCATGGTTCCCTCCTGCTCCTTGCTTGAACTGTAATCTTTGATCTGGTTCGGATCCTTGCCTTTTCCTTTTGCCTCTTGCTGCTTTTGATTCCCTCCTTTGCCGTCCGTTTCAGAGCCCTCTCCCTCTGGCTTCCCTTTTGATTCCCCCTTTTCCTCACCTTGACCTCCTTCTCCAGGCGATGGCGGACTCTGGGAATCTTTGCCCTCCCCGCCCTCGCTTTTCTTCTCCGACTTCTCGCCCTTTCCGCTCTGCTGTTCTTGCGGATCTCCCTTCCCGTCGCCCGACTTCTTGTCTTTTTCCTCCTTATCTTTTTTATCCTTTTCGGAGGAGTCTTTCTTCGAGTCCTTTTTCTGTTGCGAGGGAGGAGGGGGAGGAGGTTGAAGTTTTTTTAGCTCATCCCGCAAACGAGCCCAATCCGCGGCACGTTCATCGATCCGCTCCCCTTCATCCACCCCCGCCAAAGCATCCCCGACCATGTTTCGCCACGGAGCCTGTGCATCTTTTGTGCCCTTGCTCGATTCATTTAATTTTTCGACTGCATCCGGCCTCTGCCCGAAACGGATGGTCTCCTCTGCCATCGCGGCGTAGTCCTTTGCGGGTTTATTTCCCTTCTCTGCCATTGCCGCAACCGCTGCCGTTAGCCCCGAGGCAGAATTTTCTCCCGGAGTGGTCGGAGGCAAAATCGCCCCACCCGCCCCGATCGAACCAAGTCCCAGAATAAAAATCGTGCTCCACCCTTTCATGCGAGGACATTCTCCCTTTTTTCTCTGGAAACCAGCTTTGTGCTCTT
>Ga0209085_1000772_pt1 | contig 22279 bp, 31 predicted proteins | sample C_131016_EF_Meta_FD_187310 | JGI IMG/M metagenome (GOLD analysis project Ga0209085, IMG submission 187310) | Freshwater microbial communities from Lake Croche, Canada to study carbon cycling - C_131016_EF_MetaG (SPAdes) (version 2) | ecosystem: Environmental > Aquatic > Freshwater > Lake...
ACCTTTTTCATATATGCGCGAAATTACAAGTTCGATCTTTGGACTTTGAATTTCACAACCAATTCAAATTTAGAAAGTTGATGTGATGACAGCAGGAAGACCTCCTAAGCCAAATGAATTGAAAAGAGCAACTGGCAATCCCGGCAGAAGAGCTTTACCGGAACTTGCAGTTGTAACTTTGTTACCGATGGCAGATCAAACTCCAAAAGCTCCTGAAGGATTACAAGAAGCAGGATTGCATCTTTGGGAAACCGCTTGGGCTCACGCAATCACTTGGCTTTCACCAGCTTCAGATATGCAAGCGATTGAGAACGCTGCAAAACTAGCTGATGATTTACAGATGGCAAGAAATAAATACAGGGCAACCTTGGATGCAGCAGATGGGCGATTGCTGGTTCACATAAACAAATCCTTTGTGGATGCTTTATCCGCACTTGGTTTCGATCCGACTTCTCGCTCTCGCCTAGGGGTGGCAGAAGTAAAGAGAGTTTCGGCGTTAGATGAGCTCATCGCAAAGCGACAAAAAAAGAATTGAAGGATTCCCTCCAAGGTATCTAAGTCCAGTTTCACTTCCTGACCTGAAAAGAAGTCGCGGTGATGAAATCATTGACTTTTCTGAATCACTTTGCAAAATTACAAAAGACTCTGTGGCAGGAGCCGCTGGCGAACCTTTGATCTTTCGCCCATGGCAACGCCAACTGACTAAACATTTATTTGCTCGCAAAGCAGATGGCAAACTTAAACATAAGGTTGGATTGATCGGTCTTCCAAGAAAAAATGGAAAATCTGCTTGGCTCTCAGCTGTTGCTTTAGAATCATTAGTGTTCGGAGCAATGGGCGGTGAGATTTATTCTTGCGCTGCTGAAAAGGAACAAGCAAAAATTGTTTTTGGAACTGCAAAGCGAATGGTTGAAATGCATTCTGAGCTTTCAGAATTTTTAGAAGTTTACAAAGATTCGATTTACAATCCCAAAACTGGTTCTGTTTATCGAGCATTATCTTCCGAGGCTTTCTCCAAGGAAGGTTTATCACCAACGCTAGTGGCATTTGATGAGTTACACGCTCAACCGAATAGAGAACTCTTTGATGTAATGTCACTTGCGATGGGTGCTAGAACCGAACCTTTGATGATTGCAATTACAACTGCTGGAGTCAAAACAGATAGTTCAGGAAAAGATTCAATTTGTTATTCACTTTATGAGTATGGAAAAAAAGTTGCTCTAGGTGAAATTGATGATCCATCTTTCTTCTTCTCTTGGTGGGAACCTAATCAAGAAGATGATGATTATCGAAACCCACAAACTTGGAAAAATTCAAATCCGGGGTTTGCGGATATAGTTTCAGCAGATGATTTTTCATCAGCAATACTTAGAACTCCTGAAACAGAATTCAAAACTAAAAGACTAAATATGTGGTCTTCAACTTCCGATACTTGGCTTCCGCATGGAAGTTGGGATGTATTAGCAGTTGAGGCTTCAATTGAAGATGGCTCAAATGTAGTTCTTGGATTTGATGGTTCATTCAATGGTGATTGCACAGCAATAGTTGCAACATCAGTTGGAGAAGTTCCCCACATTATCCCAGTTGCAGTTTGGGAAAAACCTGAAGAGGCTTCAGCTGATTGGCAAGTTCCAGTTCTTGAAGTTGAAGATACAATTCGAAATGCTTGCAAGCGTTGGCAGGTTTTAGAAATCTCTTGTGATCCTTATCGATGGGCAAGAACTTATCAGGTGCTTGAAGATGAAGGTTTGCCGGTTGTCACATTCCCACAGACTGCATCTCGAATGACACCAGCCACAACAAGATTTTTTGAAGCTGTAGTGAATAAACAACTAACTCACAATGGCGATCCGCAACTTGCAAGACATATTGGAAACACAACTTTGAAAATTGATCAAAGAGGAACAAGACTTGCAAAGGAAAAGCGTGGTTCATCCCGGCGCATTGACTTAGCGGTAGCATCAGTTATGGCTCTTGAAAGAGCTAGTTGGCATCATTCTCAAGGTGGTACTTTGCCACAGATATTCGACCCTTGGTCATTGGAGGAAAACAATGCGTGAGATAATCACCTCAATTGCTGAAGTTGTTGGCGCAAGCCTTATCACTTTAGGTATTGGATTTACATTTGGAAAAGGTGCTGCATTTGTAGTAGCAGGAATTTTTGTAATTGCTGGAAGTTATTTAGCAGGTAGTACCAAATGAGTATTTTCACTAGAGGATTTACTGTAGGTAGATACCCACAATTCAATAACTATGTTTCTCCACTAAGTCAGCTCTATGGTCAGACTTCAATGACCAGCGCTGCCGGTGAAAGAATTGATGAATGGACTGCTCTTGGCGTATCAGCAGTTCTAAGTTCAGTTTCTTTACTTGCAGATTCAGTTGCATCAATGCCACTTCGTTCTTACATAATTGATAAAGAAGGAAAGCGTGTAATGCTTCCGCTTCCTGAAATTTTAGCAAATCCTGATCCTGAATCAAATACTTATGAATTGATTCATCAAGTTGTTGCTTCAATGGCTTTGCATGGAAATGCTTATGTAAAAATAGATCGTGATCGTTCTGGCAATATGATCGGTCTAGTTCCCCTACATCCATATCAAATGCAGGTTCTTCCAACTGGAGATATGACAGGTCGCAGATACCTACACCTTGGCAATGAAATGAATCGTGAAGATATGCTTCACCTTCGTTGGTTTACTCCACCACAATCATTAGTTGGAATTTCACCATTGAATCAAACTCGAAATTTAGTTGGTTTAGCAATTGCAATGGATCGTCACTTGGCTCAATTTTATGGTGAAGGTGGCACTCCTTCTTCGGTTCTTGAAACAGATCAGAAGCTAACTCTTGATCAGGCTCGCATCATTCAAGGAACTTGGGAATCAACCCATCGCCGTCATCGCCGACCAGCAGTTTTATCTGATGGTTTGAAGTGGCGACCAATTACAACTTCAGCAGCTGATAATGAAATGATTGCAACTCGCGAGCAACTTATTCGCGACATTGCAAGAATTTTTCGTATCCCTTCACATTTGATTGGTGCAACCGGAGATAATCAGACTTATCAAAATGTTGAACAAGCATCTTTGAATTTCCTAACACATACAATTGCTCCTTGGATTCGTAGAATTGAAATTGCAATCTCAAGAATTCTTGATGATGGAACTGATGTTGCATTTGATACTTCATCTATTCTTCGTACCGATGCATTAACTCGCGCTCGCGTAAACTCAATCAATATCGCGATGGGTGCTCGTACCCCAAATGAAGTTCGCCAAATTGAAGGTATGGAACCTTATGATGGTGGAGATTCATTTACTCAATCACTTGTTGGTAATGTAACTGCTGGCGGTCAATTACCTGTTCTTGGAACTGATTCTGATCCTTCAGCTCCAGTTATGGGAGTTTTAGAATAATGGCTGAAACATATAGACCGCCTAAAGGTGTTCAGAATGAAGCAAAGAAAGCTCTTGCTTGGATAGCAGATGATAAGGCTGGTTCAGGATTCACAGCTGTTGGTAAAAAAAGAGCATCTGATTTAGCTTCAGGAAAACCAGTAAGTGCTCAAACAATTTTGAGAATGTATTCATTCTTCAAAAGACATGAAGTCGATAAAAAAGCAGAAGGTTTCAATTCTGGGGAAGATGGTTTTCCATCTGCCGGAAGAGTTGCGTGGTCAGCATGGGGTGGCGATGCAGGATTTTCTTGGTCAAGCAAAATAAGAAACTCAATTACAAGCAGCGCAAGAGCGCTTTCCCTAATAGCCGAGGAGAATGATATGGCTGATATGAATCAAGTTCCTGATCTAAATGAGGAGCTTACCGAACTTCTTGCTGATGTTTTCAGCTTCTATCTTCGCGCCCATGGCGCTCATTGGAATGTTGTTGGTACAGATTTTGCAGAATACCACAAACTATTTCAAAAGATTTATGAAGATGTTTATGAGTCAGTTGATCCAATCGCAGAGAATCTTCGTAAATTAGGATCAAAGGCTCCATTTCAACTAACACAATTTTTAGCACTTCGCACATTAGAAGATGCTCCAGTAGTTTTTCAAGACCCAAGAGCATTAGCAATGGATTTATTACAAACAAATGATATTTTGCTTGATGAAATTTCAGATGCTTTTGATTGTGCAACCGCTTATGGACAACAGGGCGTTGCAAACTTCCTTGCAGGTCGTATGGATCAACATCAATTATGGAAATGGCAGTTATCAGCTTCTCTAGGTTTAGAGGTAGTAGTAGCAAATCCTGATCCAGTAAATGATCAAGGTATTGATGAAGATGATGTTGAAGAGCAGGTTGAAGAGCAGGTTGAAGGTTTGACCATGCCGATGGTTATGACTTATTCAGCTGAGAGATCAGAATCAAATGAGGTTGATCCTCTTGAGGATCGTGCTTCAGCAGCTCGAATTGGAGAAGGTACATTTGTATCTTGGAACACTTCAAATGGTCGCGCTAGAGGTAAAGTTGAAAAAGTAATTACCAAAGGTCAAGCAACTTCATCTGATGGTTATGCACTTGAAGCAACTTCTGATAATCCAGTATTTTCAATTCGTATTTACAAAGAAAAAGGCAATGGCTACATTCCAACCGATACAATCGTTGTTCATCGCAATGATTATCTAACTATTACCAGCGCACTTCCAGCGCCACGATCAGAGGATGTCACAATGATTGAAGAACGCAAAACAATGATTCGTAATGCCGAACAAATTACAATGAACGCTGAAGTTCGTGCAGTCAAAACTGATGATGGCACACTTCGCATTGGTGGTTATGCAGCAACATTTGGCAATGAAGCAACTGGTCTAAACTTTAGAGAAGTTATTGCACCGGGAGCATTCACTCGCACACTTGCAGCTGATAATCCAATCTTCTTACTTGTCAATCACGATATGGAACAACTTCCGCTTGCTTCAACAAAGTCTGGAACTCTTCGCCTAAGTGAAGATTCAGTTGGACTTCGTATGGAAGCAGACCTTGATCCAAACAATCCTAGAGCTGTTGAACTTGCTTCAGCATTATCTCGAGGCGATGTGGATAAAATGTCATTTGCATTTACAGTTGCACCCGGAGGAGATACTCGCGAAGAAGGACTTCGCACTCTAACTGATCTTGATCTTTATGAAGTTTCAGTTGTAAACCTTCCTGCTTATGATGCAACAGCAGTTGGCATGAGAAGTGCTGAAGAAGATTTGACTCTTCGCAAGCGCAAGATCAAAGCAAAATTCAATCATTCTCGCTTGAAGAAATAAACAAGCGGTTACCCCCGGCGCATCACGCCCCGGCGGTTTTTTATCCAAACTACCCGAAAGGAGATACCATGTCATTGGTATCAAAACTTCGCGAACAGCGTGATGGCTTAGCAGCAGTTGCAGAAGAAATTCTTGCAGCTGATGAAGTAACTGCCGAAGCATTAGCATCTGTAGAAGCGAAACACGATGAGATTGCAGCTCTTGATGAGCGCATTGCAAAGGCTGAGGCAGTTGAAACTCGCACAGCAGCTATTGCAGAATCTCGCAAAGAAGCCGGTGTAAAAACATTCGGTGGAGCAACAGTAACTCGCGAGGAAATGACTTACGACAAAAATGGTCGCAACTCATTCGTACGCGATATGATCCAAGCACAACTTCGCAATGATCCAACTTCTTGGGAGCGCCTAAACCGCCACCAGAAGGAAGTTGCAGTTGAAACTCGCGATATTTCTCGCACAGATGGTGCCGGTGGAGATTTTGTACCACCTATCTATCTAATCAATGAGTACGCAGAGTTCGCTCGCGCTGCTCGCGTAACTGCTGACCTAGTAACAACTATGGCACTTCCAGCAGGAACTGACAGCATCAACATACCTCAAATCACAACAGGTACTCTTGCTGCTTTCCAAACAGCTGACAACACCGCAACAACAACTCGCGATATGGTGTCAAGCACAGTAACAGCTCCAGTTCGTACAATCTCAGGTTATGAGAATGTATCCATCCAATTAGTTGAGCAATCACCTTTGGCTGGCGGACTTGATCGTCTAGTATTCGGCGATCTAATGGCTGACTATGCACTTCAATTGAACACAAATGTTCTAGGTGCAAACACAACATCATCAGGTGGAATCCAAGGTATCTTGGCTAAGTTCGATGACACTACAAACTCAGTTCCAGTAACATGGACTGAAACAACTTCTTCACAATCAGGCGCTTTCCTAGCGATTTCAAAAGCAATCTCAAAGGTTGTTACAAATCGTTACAAGCCAGTTGAAGCAATTGTAATGTCACCAAAAACTTGGTACTGGTTATCAGCTCAACAGGATTCATCACTTCGCCCAATCGTTGTACCGACCGCTAATGGTCCATTCAACGCAGGTGGAGTAAACACCAATCCGGGTGCTCCAGCAGGTCTTGTTGGAACTATCCAAGGTGTTCCTGTTTATGTTGATGCAACAATGCCAACAAACTATGGCACTAGCACCAACCAATCTCCAATCATTGCAGGTAAGTTCTCTGATACTTACCTATTTGAATCAGGCGTAAAGACTCGCGTACTTCCAGATGTACTTTCAGCTAACCTAACAGTTCGCTTCCAAGTATATGGATACACAGCTCTTGCACACCGCTTCAATAAGTCAATTTCCGTAATTAGCGGAACTGGCGCAGTCACACCTTCAGGCTTCTAGTCTGATCGCTTGTCCTCTGGCTCTATCTTTGGGTAGGGTCAGAGGAACAGGCACCAAATAGAATCGGGGGATTTTATGAGCAATTCATATTTTTTAGAAGGACTCAAAACAGCTCGCGAATTAGTCAAGGGTGATACATCCGCACTTGATGCATTGATTGAAGAGCATGAGTCAGGAAAAATAGAAACAACAGCAGTTCGACCATCGGCGGAAACGCGATGAAACGCAATGACAAAGTCTGCATTGGAATGGTCAATAACAATTCAATAAATTCACTTTTAGCAATTGATTTGATTCACATTGCTCGCCATCCTGAACAACATTTTGATAATATGGTTCAAGTTGGAAATATAGGATTGACAACTCGCTCTCGCAACATTGTTGTAAAAACATTTCTTGATCAAACAGATGCTGAATGGCTTTTGATTCTTGATTCAGATGAGCGATTGAGCATTGATACTTGGCTCAAACTTATCCGCACAGCAAATGAAAAAGAAAGACCAATTGTTTCTGGACTTGTCTTTGCAGCACTTTTCAATGAAAAAGATGAACTACAAGCAACTCCTTGCATTTATAAAATGTATGAAAATGGTGGATTGAGTTCAATTCACGATTATCCTTTAGATACTGTTTTAGAAGTTGATGCGGTTGGAACTGGATGTCTTCTAATCCATCGCAAAGTTTTACTTGATATTCAAAAAAATGCTACAGCTCATCAAGGCGATAAATGGGCTTGGTTTGTTGAAGGTGCTATTGATGGCACTTATTTTGGCGAGGATTTATTATTTTCAAAACGCTTGAAATCATTAGGCTATAAAATCTATGTTCATACCGGAGCAATTTTGCCACATCATAAACAATTTTGGCTCGATCAAAGACACCACGCACCATTGCGTGAGATTGCATTATTGAAAGACAAGTCGGTTGTACCCCTGACAACTGACTTGTCCTAACATCTAAGGAGTAATCAATGACATCATCATATCCAAATGGAGTTGATAACTTTTCAAATCCGACTGCAACTGATTATCTTGATTCAGCAACAGTTCCTCACGCAACTCAACACGCAAATGTAAATGATGCAGTTGAAGCAATTGAAACAGAGTTGGGAACAAATCCAAAGGGATCAAAGGCTTCAGTAAAAGCTCGACTTGATGATGTTGATACAAGCATTGCAACAATTTCTCTTACTACCGGACCTACCGGACCTACAGGTGCTGCTTCTACAGTTACTGGACCAACAGGTGCAACAGGCGCAACTGGACCTACAGGTTCAACTGGAAATACCGGCGCAACTGGACCTACAGGTTCAACTGGAAATACTGGTGCAACTGGACCTACCGGTGCAACTGGAAATACAGGAAATACTGGCGCAACCGGACCTACAGGTGCAACTGGAAATACTGGAAATACTGGCGCAACCGGACCTACTGGACCTACAGGTGCAACTGGCGCAGCTTCAACTGTTACTGGTCCAACTGGACCTACAGGTGCAGCTTCTACTGTTACTGGACCAACTGGTGCAACTGGAGCTACAGGACCTACAGGTGCAGCTTCTACTGTTACAGGACCAACTGGAGCCACAGGTGCAACTGGACCAACAGGTGCTCAAGGACCAATTTCATCTGTAAATGTACATTCTTCCGCACGACTTGCAACAACAGGAAATTTATCAACAACTTATACAGCAGGAACTGCTGATGCTGGTGGTGGAACTGGTATTGGTGCTAAACTTACTGCAACATCTAATGGTCGCGGAAGTATAGATGGAACAAACATTACTGTTGGCGATAGAATTCTTGTAAAAGATCAAACTACTCAAACTCAAAATGGTATTTATACAGTAACAACTCAAGGTGCTGGTGGTGCTGCCTATGTCCTTACTCGTTCAACTGATTTCAATAACTCAACTCTAGGTCAAGTTGAATATGGTGATTTTCTTTTCGTAGTTTCAGGAACAGTAAATGCTTCAACAAACTGGATTCAAAACAGCGTTGGAACATACACAAACAACTACATTATTATCGGTACAGATAACATTACCTTTGCTCAATCAGGTGGAGTCGGTCCTACCGGACCAACTGGTCCAACTGGTGCAACAGGTGCAGCTTCAACTGTAACTGGTCCAACAGGTTCAACTGGTGCAACCGGACCCACAGGTCCAACTGGCGCAACAGGTGCAGCTTCTACAGTAACTGGACCAACTGGACCTACAGGTGCTGCTTCTACTGTTACAGGTCCAACAGGTCCTACCGGATCAACAGGTGCTGCATCAACTGTTACAGGACCTACAGGTCCAACTGGTGCTACAGGTGCAGCTTCTACAGTTACAGGTCCTACAGGTCCAACTGGTGCAACAGGTGCAGCTTCAACAGTTACAGGACCTACTGGTGCAACTGGAAATGCTGGAGCTACAGGTCCAACTGGACCTACAGGTGCAGCTTCTACTGTTACTGGTCCAACTGGTGCGACAGGTCCAACTGGATCAAATGCAAATGATTTCCCAATAATCCTAATGCTCGGCGGAATGTAACTAAGGAGAATAATGGCAACCACATATAAAGTATTGGGTCAATCCAATCCATCGGCAACAACAGCAACCACCCTTTATACGGTTCCTGCTTCTACTTCAACGGTAGTATCAACAATTAGTATATGTAATCAAGCAGGTACATCTGCTTCATATCGTATAGCAGTTCGCCCTGCTGGAGCAACATTAGCAGCGCAACATTACCTTGCTTACGATATTGCTCTTGCAGCAAATGATACAACCGCCCTTACTCTTGGAGTTACTTTAGCAACTACTGATGTGATTACTGTTTATGCTTCTAGCGCAACTCTTTCATTCTCAGCATTTGGAAGCGAGATTGTATAGTGGCAATTCGTTTCGCTTCAAAAGCAAGAATTGGAAATAAACTTCCAAAAGGTTCTAATTTTTGGGATGGTTCTGCGGTTGTATTAACTTCTTCTTACGAATCTATTGCAACAGTAACAGTAGGTTCAGGTGGTCAATCAACTATTTCATTCAGTTCTATACCTGCTACCTTCAAACACTTACAAATTAGATTAGTATCTATTTTAAGTGCCAATGAAAGTCCGCAAATATTTTTTAACAATGATACAACCTCAACTAATTACAATAACCACATATTGAGAGGTACTGGGGCAACAGCCGCCTCTAATTATTACAATGCTTCATATATCTACGAATTAAACAATTCCATTTCACTTGGAGTATTTGATATTTTAGATTATACAGATACCAACAAAAATACAACTGTTCGGGGTTTAGCAGGTTATGACAACAATGGTTCAGGTTCAATTTATTTGCAATCTAATTTATGGCGTAATACCGCTGTCGTTACACGAATAGATTTAACTTGTAGTGGTGTTAAAACTTGGAATCAATATACCCAAGCAGCGCTTTACGGCATAAAAGGAGCATAACAATGGCATCTACTTATGAACCGATAGCGGCAGTTACAGTAAGTTCTGCCAGTAATTCTGTTTTAGTTATGAGTTCAATCCCATCAACCTATACAGATTTAAGATTAATTATTGTTGGTAATACAAACAACCCAACTAACCCTGTATTTCAGTTTAACAGCGACACAGCATCTAACTATTCAATGACCTATGTTAGCGGTGATGGTTCTAGTGCTTTATCAGGCAGACGTAGTAATCAAAGTTATGGTTGGACAGGGTATAACGCTTATATGAATAGCAGCACTATTTCAATGGGTACTTTAGATATTATGAATTATGCAAATACTACAACCTATAAAACTGCTATTGGTAGATATTCAAATGCTGCAACAGGTACAGAAGCAATAGTAAATCTATGGCGTAGCACTTCAGCAATTAACCGAATTGATATTCTTACAGGTTCAGCCAACACCTTTAGCGTAGGAACAACCTTCACCCTCTACGGAATACTGGCGGCATAATGGCAAATACATATATTTTAATAGAGGCTAAGACTTTGGGTAGCAATACAGCAAGTGTTACATTTAGTTCTATACCACAAACTTATACAGATTTAATAATGAGATTTTCTGTAAAAAGCACTGGAGTTAGAACTGCTACTGGTGTAAATCTTTCATTTAATGGCTCATCAAGTAGTTTTAGTGGAATAAGAATGTATGGAACTGGCACAGGAACTGGTACTTATAGTTCTGGAAATTTTGCTTTTGCAGCAGTTGGCACTCAAACTGCGGCAAATAACAATTTTAATAATGGTGATATTTATATTCCTAATTATACTTCTAGTAATTACAAATCTTATAGTGATGACGATGTAACGGAAAATAATGCAACCGATGCAATTCAAGATTTTAATGCTGGTTTATGGTCTAATACTGCGGCTATAACATCTATTACTTTTACTGTAGATACTAGTGGCGAGTTTTTAACATCAGGTTCAACCTTTTACCTATACGGAATATCTAACTCATAAGGAGAAAACAATGCCAGAAATCCTAACCGCCCTTGAAGTATGTTGCTGTGGCAACTGCGAAGCAAGTGGTCATCACAAAGAAGTAATCCGACCTCTAACTTCTGAAGAGATTGCTCAACGCGAGGCAGATGCAACTGCTGCTGAGCAGCGCAAGGCACAAGAAGATGCAAATGCAGCAGCCAAAGCTGCCGCTAAAGCAAGTGCGCAGGCTAAGTTAGCCGCACTTGGTTTATCTGCTGAAGAAATAGCAGCACTTTAGATAATAGCTGTGAAAATAGGGGTATATTCAATTGCGCTCAATGAATCAAAATTCATTGAACGCTGGTATCAATCAGCTCAAGAAGCTGATTACATTCTGATCGCCGATACCGGATCAACTGATGAAACTGTTGAAATTGCCAAAAGTCTTGGCATAAATGTTATTTGCATCTCCATAAAACCTTGGAGATTTGATGATGCTAGAAACGCTGCCCTTGCTCATATTCCATCTGATATAGATTATTGCATTGCTTTAGATATTGATGAACAATTACAACCGGGTTGGCGAAATGAACTTGAAGTAATTGATCCGAGTGTAACAAGACCAAGATATAAATATACTTGGGGTTGGAATCCTGATGGTTCAACCGGTCTTACTTATGGTGGCGATAAAATTCATTCTCGCATTGGCTATCGCTGGAAACATCCAGTTCACGAAACTTTGACCTATCAAGGTGAGGAAAAACAAGTTTGGACAAAACTTGAGATTCACCATCATCCTGATGATTCTAAATCTCGCAGTCAATACTTTCCATTGCTTAGACAAGCTGTAATTGAAGACCTTGCTGATGATCGAAATTGTTTTTATTATGCAAGAGAACTTTATTTTCACAATTTTTACACCGAAGCAATAAAGGAATTCAACCGGCATCTATCACTTCCAAGAGCAGTTTGGAAACCAGAGCGAGCTGCATCGATGAGATACCTTGCCAAAATGGATGTTGAAAATAGACAAAGTTGGCTTCTAAAAGCAATGGCAGAATCGCCAAATAGTAGAGAACCAATTGTTGATTTGGCTGAGTATTATTACTCTAAAGAACAATGGCTTCAATGTTATTCAATAGCTCATCAAGCCTTATTACTTACTCAACAACCGCTTGAATATCTTGTTGAACCTGATGCTTGGGGTTATCTTCCACACGATTTGATTGCAATCGCATCATATAGGCTTGGCAATTTCAAAGAGGCATTAGAACAAGGTTTGATTGCTTGTCAAAAAGCACCTTGGATCGAAAGACTTGCAGATAATTTAGAATTTTACAAAGGAGCCGTAAATGACAATAATGCAAGTCAGGACAGTATCTAGTCCTTCAATAATTTCAAGAGTAAATTTACTAGGTGGCACAAGCCATTGGACATATAATGAACCATCAACAATGTATAATCAAACTTTAGTTACATATAATTACTATACCGGTTCTGGCAGTATGAGTATTAGAGATATTGCTCAAACAATAATGAGAGGCAGATAAATGGCAGTTTATGATATAGGTGATGTTGTTTCCCTAGGAATTAGCATTTACAATGCTTCTGGCACGCTTCAAAATGCAACAGCTGTTACTGCAACAGTTACCGCACCTGATGGCACCTCTTCCACACCTGCTGTAACCAATTCAAGTGCTGGTTTATACGATATTTCTTACACTCCTTCAGTTGCAGGTCGCTACCGAATCCGATGGATTGCAACTGGCACAAATGCTTCAGCTTATACTGATGAATTCTCAGTTCGCGATTACAATGATCTTGGAATTGTTTCTTTAGATGAAGTAAAGGCTCATTTGAATATCCCATCAACTATTACAACCGATGATGAAGAAATCCGTAGATTCATTGATGCAGCTTCTGATTTAGCCGAATCTTATGTTGGACAAATTTTAGGTCGAAAGACATTTACCTCTGAATTATATGATGGCAACAATGAATCAATTAGACTTCGCAATCCAAAAGCAATTTCTATTACCTCAGTTTATGAAAATGGCTTTCTATTAGCTTCTAATGCTTACGCTCTTGATCCAACTGGTCAAAGATTATTCCGCGTAGGCTCAGGAACTTTATATGCAACTAATTCTTATGGTTACTGGACTGGTGGAATGAATAACATTTCCATCACCTATGTTGCAGGTTGGGAAAATCCTCCAGCAGCAGCTAAGCAAGGCGTTCTTGAGGTTATTCGCCACCTATGGCAAACTCAAAGAGGTGCGATGAATGTTATGAGTCGCAACCAATCAGGTGATGATTTTTATCAGGGTTCAACATATTCTCTTCCACGCAGAGCAATGGAATTACTTGATCCAATATCCTTACCGGGTCTTGCATAAATGGCAACCTCAGCGCTTCCCGGATTTATCAATGCAGTCAAATCAGCTCTAGGTTCTTATGGCTCACTTTCAGGAATTAGAATTTTTGATGGCATTGAAATTGATCAAAGTTATCCCGGCGATGCAATAGTTATTGGCAGCGATGGTAGAAATGAAGGCGATGAAGTTATTGCCGGATCAACTCGCCAAGAATATAAACAACTTGGTGCAATAAGTAAGTTTGAAGATGGTGCATTGAATTGCGTTGTTTGGGCTTGGGATGGAACAACTGATTTGAGCGCTCGCAGAACTAGGGCTTATACTTTGCTTGGTTATGTTGAAAATGTAATTCGAAATGATGTTAGTTTTGGTGGAGTAGTTCTTTATTCAGGTTTGGAAAATACATCTATGACCTATCGCCAAACAACCTCTGGTGCAGTAGTCCTTATTGACTTTACTATCACCTACAAAGCAAAAATCTAAGGAGAAAAAATGCCAAAAATCAAAAATGTATCGCCATTGGGCGATCTTATTATTCCAGCTTTAGGAATTGAAATAAAGGCTGGAGCAAGCGCTGATGTTTCTGATGAAGCGGCAGCATCTTTGCTTGAGCAATCAGAAAATTGGGCAGCAGCTGATAAGGCAGCGGCATCAATCTCAACTGCATTGTCGGATGATCCGACTGCACAGAACTAGGAGAAAAATATGGCAATTGGTTCAGGTATAGGTTCGCAGTTGGGGATTGCAACCGAAACAACATTCAATACTTCAGTCACAGTAACTCGCTTTTATGAATTTACAAGCGAGAATTTGAAATTCAACAAGAAGACAGCTGTTGGAATGGGTCTTCGTGCTGGTGGACAACTTCCACGCTCTCAGCGCCGAGTTGTAACCACAACCGATGCTGGTGGGGAAATAATGATTGATCTTCCAACAAAAGGTCTTGGATTATTACTTTCTCACGCATTAGGAAGCGCACCTTCACCAACCACAGTTACCACAGGAGTTTATTCTTATTCATTTACTCTTGGTGATGTTTATGGTCGCTCATTTACTGCTCAAGTTGGTGTTCCTCAATATGGTGGAACAGTAACTCCAAAGACTGTGTCTGGTTCAAAGATTCAATCATTTGAACTTGCAGTTGCTAATGCTGGAATTGCGACAGGAAAATTCACAGTTGATTCAGCATCGCTGACAACAGGAACTTCACTTGCAACCGCATCATTCCCATCTGGAAACAATCTATTTCATTTTGCTCAAGGCGCAATTACTGTTGATGGTTCTTCAGTAGCAAATGTGAAAGATTTTTCAATTACAGTTGATAATACATTGAAGCAAGATCGATATAATCTTGGTGCTTCAGGTATAAAGGCTGAACAAGTAATCAATGGATTCCGAAAGATTGCTGGAAAATTGACTGCTGAGTTTACCGATACTTCATTCTTTACAAAGTATTACAATGACACAACAACTGCTTTAGTCCTAACTTTTACTGGTGCGGTTATTGCAAATGGTCAAAGTGAGAAACTAACAATTACAATTCCAGCAGTAAAATTTGATGCTGATACACCAAATGTGGCATCTCCTGCGGTAATTGATCTTGCTATGGCATTTGAGGCATACGATGATGGCACAAATGCACCTTTGACAATTGTTTATCAGACAGCAGACTCAAGTCTGTAATGGCTGATAATGCTTTTGTAATTGATGTCGATAGTAAGGATTATGCTCGTTTTTATGCAGCAACTCGAAAAGTCGAACCTGAAATTACAAAAGCACTTCGCAAAAGATTGACTGCAACTACTAAACCAATTACCAATGAAGTCAAACAAGCTGCTCTCAGTCTTCCTTCCAAAAGAGGGGCGACTGAGAAAGGCTCAAGGGGAGCAACTGGATTAGGTCTTAGGCAAGGAATTGCAGCAGCAGTTGAACAAAAAATTAGACCAACCGGCAAGGCTGGACTCAATGTTCGAATCAGAGTTTCAGGAACAACATTTTCTGAAAAGACTGGTAAGCCACGCAAACTTCCACGCTATGTTGAAGGATTATCTAAAAAACCTTGGCGACATCCAGTATTTGCAACAGCTGGAGCAGTCAAAGGAAGTTGGACTGGTCCTTGGGTAGAGCAAAAAGCAACACCATTTTTGTTTCAAACTGTTATGTCACATAAGCAAGAGTTCAAAGATGCGGTGTACGATTCCTTTGTGGAAGCAATTCACGCTTCTGATATTCTAAAATCTGAAACTTTATAGGGGGAAAAATGCCATTAGTAATTAGAGAAAAATCCTACACAATTCCAAAAGAAAATGGTTCACCGGCACCAACAGGTCGGGAGATTGTTGAAATTGAAAATGCATTCAATCTTGATGGATTGGCTTTGCTTTCAACATTAGCAAATGATGAGCCAAGCAAATTACAAGGATATTCAAAAGTCAAAGCTCTTTATGCGGTTGCTTGGATAGCAATGACTCGAGCAGGAGAAGTTTTATCAATTGATGATGTTCTCAATGAATATGCCATTGATGAGATTCAGCTTAGTGATGAGCCAGAAAAAAAAGAAGTAAAAGCCGACTAATAAGAGGCGGCACATTAGGTCGAATTAGGTCAAACCTTCCTCTCCTAATGCATACTTACCCGGGCATAACACCATTCAATGTTTGGGATATTGATATTGAAATACTAAATGATTTGATTGAGGCTGCAAAACCTAAAGAATAGGAGAAACCTGTTATGGCAATGGATGCATCAATTGGCGTAAACCTAATCGGTAGAGATGTTTCTGCTTCAAGTGCAATCAAAGGCGTGGGCGATACCGCCAAAACAACCAGCGAATCTATCAAAGATGCTGGCGTAAAAGCAGGAATTGCTTTTGCAGCAATCAGCGCTGGTGCTCTAAATGCAGCCAAAGCAGCAGCTGAAGATCAACAAAGTTCCACACAATTAGCAAATGCTTTACGAAATGTTGTTGGCGCATCTGATGCCACAGTCAAATCTGTTGAGGAATATATCAACAAGCAAACTTTGGCAACAGGTATTGCTGATGATAAATTGCGACCTGCTTTACAAAGACTTATTATGTCCACCAAAAATGTTGGTGAGGCACAAAAACTTACAAATCTTGCAATGGAAATTGCAACCGCAAAACACATCGATGTTCAAGATGCAGCAAATGCTCTTGCTAAAGCACACGATGGAAATATGGGCGCACTCAAGCGTTTGGGCGTTACACTTGATGCTACAACTATCAAAAACAAAGATTTTGGAAAAGCAGTTGTTGAATTAGGCGATCAATTCAAAGGCTCACTTGCTGCAAATGCTGATACTGCTGCTGGCAGAATGGCAATTATGAGCAACTCTTTGAATGAAGCTAAAGAGTCAGTTGGTTATTCTCTACTTCCAGCACTTGAATCTTTGACTAAAGTATTTCAAAAGATTGCACCATTTATTCAAGAACATAGTGAATTGATTGGCAAAACAGTTCTTGTAGTTGGTGCTTTGGCTGGAGCTATTATGCTTGCCGGTGCAGCTGTAAAAGCCTATGAAACCATTACAAAGGCAATGGCAATTGCTCAAGGTTTATTGAATGCAGTAATGAGCGCTAACCCAATTGGGCTAGTCATTGTGGCGGTAGCCGCTTTGACAGCAGCTCTTATTTATGCTTACAACCATTCAGAGAAGTTTCGTGAAATCATTACTGGTGCTTTTGATGCAGTCAAAAATACTGCTCAATCTGTTGCAAACATTATTGGCGCAGCATTTAGAATTGTATTTGATGGAATCAAGATTTACATCAATTCAATTATTAGTTTGGCAAATATAGCAATTCGCGCTTTGAATGCAATCAATGTTTCAGTTCCTTCTTGGGTTCCGGGCATTGGTGGAAAGTCATTTGGTTTTGATCTTAGGCAAATTCCAATGCTTGCTGATGGTGGAATAGTTACCAGACCAACTCTTGCAATGATTGGCGAAGCAGGAGCAGAAGCTGTAATTCCTCTTTCAAAAGGTGGAATGGGTAGCGGAGTAAATGTTGTGGTCAATGTTGGCGGTTCAATAGTTCAAGAACAGGATTTGGCAATTACAATTCGTGATCAAATTGCCATTCTTATGCGCCGGCGAGGTTTGAATCCATCAATCTTGGGGGTATAAATGTCATTGCTTGATGGCACAAATGCGCCAACAATTTCAATTGATTTTGATCTTGGAAATAAAGGTTATTTTACTCTTGGTATTTCAACTCTTGGTGGAGCAGATGTTTTAGGTTCACCTGCTTCAACTCAATGGTCTGCAATCACAACAACTGATATTCGCAAAATGACTATTCGCAGAGGTCGCACTCGAGAAGATCAAGCTAATCAACCCGGTGTTTTGACCCTTACTCTTGAAAATTATCAAAGCCAATATGATCCTGATAATTCTTCTTCTTCCTATCAATGGAATGGTTATTCAATTCTTACTAAAGGAATGGGCGTTCGAGTAAAAGCTACTTGGTCAGGAATTGATTACATCATCTACAGAGGCTATCTTGAGCAATTAGATACCGATATGAGCCTTGATCCAGTTGTAGTGATGAACTTTACCGATGCATTAGCTCAAGTTGGTTCATATACTCTTGCAGAAATTTCTTCAGCTTATTCAGGAGATACAACTGCAACTCGAGTTGGTCGAATTCTTGATGCAATTGGCTGGTCATCCTCACTTCGTTCTTTGACTGGCTCTCGGACAATGAAACCAACAATTTACAAGGCAACAGCCCTAGCACTAACAGAAGAGGCTAATAACTGCGAATATGGGCGTTTTTATGCCGACAGGCAGGGGAATATCACCCTTATCCCATACGAGTCGCTATTGACCACTCCGTACCGATTTACCCTATCTGATTCAAGAGCTACAGGAACTATTGAATATGATGCTATTGGTACTAACCCCGGAGCTAAATATCTAACTAATACAGTTATTTTAACTCAAGATTCAACTAACTCTCAAACCGCAACTAATACTGCATCAGTTGGTCGATATGGAACTGCTCAAAAATTAGTTACAGCTCCATTGCTAAATAATTCTGATGCTTTAGTGATGGCTCAAATTTATGCTGACAAAAATGCTCTTCCTTCAACTCGCGTTGATTCTATTGAATTTGATGCGTTAGGAATAAGCACACTCTGGGCATCATTGTTGCAAACTGATTTAGGCGACAATGTCAATGTCGAGCGAACAACAATTGATTCTCGCAATAGAACTTTCACTTCAATTGTCGAGGCAATCAATATCGATATAACTCCATTTTCGTGGCGTGTTGGGTTAGACTTATCACCATCAGCTCGAACAGGATTATTCATTCTTGGAACCTCCTTACTTGGCGGTTCTGACACACTTGGTTACTAAGGAGAAATAAATGGCAACTGGATTCCCGGTCAAAGGAACAGGCGGATCAACTTCCTACGCAAATGGCAATTCACTTTCAGCATCTGATCTCAATGATGGATTTGGAACTCTGAATTTACTTTCTGCTTTTTACACAGGAAACCCAGCACTTGTTGGAGCGCTTGAAACCTGCAATGTTGTAGCTTCAGCTGCAACTGGCACAATCAATGTTGATGCAAAAACTTCAACTGTTTGGTATTACACATCAAATGCAACTGCAAATTTTACTCTAAATTTTAGAGGAAATTCAGGAACAACTCTTGCATCCATTCTTGCAACAGGTCAAGCAATAACAATTGTTTTTCTAAATACAAATGGATCAAGTGCTTATTATCCAACTGCTTATCAAATTGATGGTTCAGTAGTGACTCCAAAATGGCAAGGTGGAACTGCACCTAGCGCTGGAAATACTTCTTCAATTGATGCTTATTCCATAACTATTATCAAGACTGCTGCAACACCAACATATACAGTTATTGGCTCACAAACAAAGTTTGCATAAGGGAAAAATATGTCACCAATATTAGCAAGTTTAGCGGATACAGGAGCAAATGCTTTTGGATTGATGTCGGGCGCTCCAAAGTCAATTGTTACTGGTGGAACTCTTACATCTGATTCAACTTACTATTACAGAACATTTACTAGTAATGGAACATTAGATATTTCTGTTCTTCCTCTTAGCTGTGATTATCTTGTAATTGCAGCAGGAGGTGGTGGTGGTTTTGGCGGCGGCGGCGGAGGAGCAGGTGGACTTCGTTCTGCCTCTGCAACTCTTTCGGTAGGTTCATATAATGCAATTATTGGTGGTGGTGGTGCAATTGATGCATCTGGAAATTCATCTTCTTTCAATTCTCTAAATACATCAGGTGGCGGATCAGGTGCAAATTATTCAAACAATGGTGCATCAGGTGGATCAGGTGGTGGTGGTAGAGGTTGGGTTGTAAATAAATCAGCAGGTTCAGGAAATGCTGGAAGTTATTCACCAGTAGAAGGTTATGCAGGTGGAACTTACGCATCGCAAGGAAATGGTGGCGGTGGAGGATCATCTGCTGTAGGAAATGCTGCAAGTGGTGATAATGGTGGTGCTGGTGGTGCTGGAACTTCTGCATTTTCATCTTGGGCTTCAGCAACCTCAACTGGAGTTAGTGGATATTATGCAGGTGGTGGTGGCGGCGGAAGTGTAAATACAAGTTATTCAGCATCAGGTGGTTCAGGCGGTGGTGGGCTTGGTAATTATTTTACATCTGGTGGAAGTTCTGGAAATTATTTATATCCTCAAGCAACTATAAACACAGGTTCAGGTGGTGGTGGTGGAGGCGGAAGTTCATTTGGCGGTGGAAGTGATGGAACAGGCGGCTCTGGTGGTTCTGGACTTGTAATTGTTCGTTACTTGAAATCGGCGGTGTAAATATGTCACATTGGGCTGAAATAGATTCAAAAAATAAAGTTTTTAGAGTGCTTGTTGGAGATAACAATGATGCAGCAGGCGATGAAGGTTATCAATGGCTCATTGACAATCTTGGTGGCACTTGGATCAAAACTTCTTACAATGCCGAAATTAATGGATTTCGTGGCAAATTTGCAGGAATTGGTGACACCTACAATGCTGAAAAAGACATCTTTGTTGCACCCGAAAAACCTAAAATCAATATCTAACCTATAACCCGAAAGGGCGCAAATGTCATCTGATATAGCCACAATAGTTTATTCTTACTTTTTTGTTGCAGCAACCTTGCTTGCCGGAGTAGGAATCCTTGCCAGATATGCCATTCAAAAACATACCGATGAATTGAAAGAAAAACTTTCACGCATTGAGTACGCACTTTACAATGATGGGCAAACTGGTCTTATCAATAAAGTTGATCAATTGATTGAAAATCAAAATATCATAAAAATTGATGTGGAAATAATGAAAGCAACAACCGAAAAAGCAACTAAGCGAAAGGCAACAAAATGAAGCGTTTTGATATACCAAAAGAAATCATAATCCGCACTATTGGATTAGTAATGATGAGTTTTCCAGTAGGAATGGGAATCGGCGCAGTATTTGTTCAAAATTGGCTAAAAGGCGGTTTGATGGCTTTCAGCGCAGCTGTTTTAACTGTAGTTACAGTTCTTGGTGTAATCCTTTCTTGGAATGGAACAGTTACCAAAGCTGATATTCAACAGGCTTTTAGAACTGCTACTGCAAATGCTGGCGATGGCAATGAGGATATTGCAGCTGTTATCAAGAGCCAAGATAAAACAACTCCTTTAGATAAATAATGAGTAAAGCAGAGCAAATTGTTGCAACTGCTCAAGCCGAGGTTGGTTATATCGAAACTGGCAATAATCACACCAAATATCAAAAAATTGACCAACCTTGGTGTGGGGCTTTTGTAAATTGGGTTTATAGTAAAAATTCAATAAAGATTCCTGACTGTATTTCAACAGTTGCCGGAGCAAATGCTTTTCTAAAAGCAAAGGCTTGGCAAAGTGCAGAAACTGCTACCCCTAAAGTCGGTGATCTTGCATTCTTTGATTTTCCCGGTGATGGCGTAGATCGCATTTCACATATTGGAATTGTTATCAAAGACAATGCTGATGGAACAGTAACCACAATTGAAGGCAATACCTCACCTGATAAAAAAGGTGATCAACGCAATGGGGGGGAAGTGTGTGTGAAAATTCGTGCCTATAAAAAGAAAAACCGAGGAAATTTGAAACTTTCTTTACCGGTTTTTATTGTTGGGTTTGGAAAACCAACGATTACTGAAAGTAACTGAATAAATGCAGGAATTGGTTCTCAATTCCGAAGTAAAAATTTTGGCAACCAAACTCGCCGAGAAGACTTATGCAAGATTTGCCAATTTCAATGGACATTATCGAAATACAGCAAATAATCATCTTGTGGGTCATCTCGGCGAGTTTGCTGCGTTTGCTTGGTTTCAAGATCAAAATATGAACCCAATTCCTAATTTTATTGAATCGGCGAGGGGAATGTGTGATATTGACACATCATCGGGTAGATTTGAGATCAAGACTTGGTCGGAAAGATATTGGGATAGTTGGGGTAGATCAATCTCAGTTTCTCAGTATGCTTCTATCAAGAAAAAAGCTGATTATATCTTTTTCTGTACCGCAGATGAGGTTGAATCAGATACTCCAAAAATCACTTTCAGGGGATGGTGTGATGTGAATATAGTTGAAACAAAAGAACCAAAGATAACCGGCTCTCTTGGCAGAGAAGTCTTGAATTATCAATTAGAAGAATCAGATTTGAAAGATGTTGGTGATTTAGTATGAATCGCCAAGATATTCTAATCCAAGCAATTCAGCTCACAATGGGCGAGCGCAATTCTCAAAATGGTGACCCAAAAGAAAACCACACAAGAATTGCAAAAATTTGGTC
>Ga0209085_1000774_pt1 | contig 22277 bp, 19 predicted proteins | sample C_131016_EF_Meta_FD_187310 | JGI IMG/M metagenome (GOLD analysis project Ga0209085, IMG submission 187310) | Freshwater microbial communities from Lake Croche, Canada to study carbon cycling - C_131016_EF_MetaG (SPAdes) (version 2) | ecosystem: Environmental > Aquatic > Freshwater > Lake...
AAATATAAATAATAAATGTATCATTTTAGATGTTGAAAGCGAACATATACCTGAACTTGATATTTTATCAGATAAAGATAAAAGTAGTATAAATAGTTTCCCTACAATAAAACACATTACAATTGGACCAAATGGAAAACAATTATCTAGCGAAGATTATAATGGTGACCGCAAAGAAGCAGAATTTAAAAAATGGATTCAACAAAAAACAAATACAAATACATCGCAAACTGGCGGTAACACCAATAATAAAAAATATACAAAAAATACAAAAAATACAAAAAATACAAAATATAAAAGTAAAAGAAGAAGAAAAAAAAGTAAAAAAAATATTTCCAGAAGAAGATATTATTAATAATTTATATTATTTAAATTTATTTAAATTACTTAAACATATCTTTAGAATAACCAATAACAGCACATGCAATTCGTTTTCCCGCATTTCCAGTTTTCAAACTTTCAGCATCTCCACCTTCTCCCAAATCATCTTCATCTTCATGAATAATTAATCCTCGTCCAATAATATTACATTTAGTACCTCTAAGTTTAATAAGATTATCATAAAAAATATATTTTGCAGTACCATTATGATCTGTATAAATATTTCCTAAATCACCAATATGGCGTGTTTTTATTGTTGTATTTTTTTGATGTCCATGATCTACATTATAAGGATTAAAATGAGCACACATACTAGTACATTTATCTGTTAAATCTCCTGCTTCGTGAATATGAAAACCATGAGCGCTATTTGATGGCAAACCTTCAATATTTAATTCTATTTTTATGGTTTCAGATGTTTTAACTTCGGAAAATTTAACAAAACCTTTGATTCCTTTTTTGCAAAATTCAGAACTAAATACAGCAATACATTGTATTAGTTGATTTTTGCTCATAATTTCTCTCTTTAATTAAAATATAGAGAGAAATATTTAAATTATAACTAGTATTTATTTATTCAATAAATTAATAACTTTTTCAGTATTTAAATAATCATCAACTTCATAGTGAAGTAAATTGTATCCTTTTAATACTATATTTTCATTACAATTATCACATATTTCTGTATTATCTTGCGTCCAACAAGTTGGTTGATAATATTTACCATTACCAAAAAATCCGGCAAAAAAACAAAAACTACTTATAGTTGAAATTACCAAAGGAGCATAAAACATAGTTGCAAAATCTTCTCCATCTGTTTCACTTTTGATAGTTACGTTGTAATTATGTTGTTCTAAATATTTTTTTAAAGAAAGAGAATATTTCTCACATGCAAGTTGACTATCTTCATTTGATTTATGTTTTGTAAATGATAATAAAATAATATTTTTATTTGGGAGTATATTTCTATTTAACATATCTGTAAAAAAATTATATTTTTGAAAATGATACATAGGGTGTTTTACGAAAGGAGTATCTGCGCATCTAAAATGAATAATTGTTGTGTCTATTATTTTAAATAATGATTCTTTTTGTAATGCTTCATGTATAATTTTATTCATTAATGGTTTCATAATTTCACTAACTATAATTAAACTATTTTTATTTATACACCAAAAAGCTAAGTCATCGTAAACAGGTAAATCATTATAAACATTGTCTATTGTTATATTATTTTTTATAAAACTATCATATATATTGTTATCAAATTTTATATATTGTGGCAAATGTTTTAAAAAATTATAGTTAAATTTTGAATGAAAAATAAAATCTTTTTTTTCTAATATAGATAAAATAAGTGCATAATAATAACTTGATAAACAATTACCAATATCAGTACAATTATCATTTACTGTAAAACTTTCTTTTAGTAGTTGTTTATTTGAAAGAAACCCCAGAATATGAATAAACAAAAAAATATTAACAAATAAAATTAAAAAAATAAAAATATATTTCATAATATATAATATATTATTTATTATTATAAAAAATTGATTATTTATAATAATAAAATAAACATATAATAAGAATACAAGAATACAAGAATACACAAATACAATTACAAATGTCTGAATATATCTTAAGATTATTTGATTTCAATGTCTACCAACAAAGTAAAAGTTTGGAGCAAAATAGTGACAGTGATGGTTCGGAACCAAAACAGAGAGAATTTAAAGATAACAATTTATTTATGATTCAAATGTTTGGAGTAGATACACAAGGTAAAACATATTCTGTTATTGTAGAAGGTTTTCGGCCATTCTTTTATGTTATGGTTGAAGATTCATGGAAAGTTTCTAATAAAGAAGCATTTTTGGTACATTTAAAAAATAAAATGGGAAAATATTATGAAAATTCTATAAGTGAATGCAAACTTATTAAACGGCGAAAATTATATGGATTTGATGGTGAAAAACAACATAAATTCATTTATTTAGAATTTATGAATACTGGAGCTTTCAATAAAGCAAAAAATTTATGGTATTCTGAATATGATACAGAAAATGGTGGATACAAATTGTTAAAAAATGGTTATAAATTTAAAGATACATTTATTAAAATATATGAATCTAATATTCCCCCCTTGTTGAGATTCTTTCATATTACCGATATTAGTCCATCTGGATGGGTTTGTATTCCCAAAGATACAAATTTAGAAGATGATGATGATGACCATAATAGTAATAACAGTGTTTGTAATAGCGATGGTAAAAATGATGGTAAAAATGAGGATGAATCTGAAAGTTTGAATGAATCCTCAATAAATTGTAATTATACTATTAGAGTAGATTACCGTGATATTATGCCGTTGAATAATAATGAAGAGAGAGTTCCTTATAAAATTATGAGTTTTGATATTGAAGCAAGTAGTAGTCATGGCGATTTTCCTGTTCCCATAAAATCTTATAAAAAATTGGCTACAAATATTATTGAGTATTTTGAAAATTTGAGTATTGAGTTAACAAAAGAGTTTTGTAAAAGATTATTGAAACAAATTCTCTCTAATGCTTTTGGGTTTGATACAGATTTAAGTACAATTATTTCATTGGTATATCCAAAAAATCCAATCAAAACACAAGAAAAATTAATGGAATTATGTGAAAAATGGTTAGATACAAAATTGCAAAATTTATCCAAAGATGATTCTTTAAATTCTATAGAAAATTATTATGAAAAAATGAATCATAGTCAACATTTGGAAGAAGATGAAGAGGATATTTATGGAAATAGTGGATATATAAAATCATATGATAATAAAACAGCAACTATTGTAGATGTTTTAATGGATAAAAAATTTGAGAGAGAAGGTAAATTAAAAGAATTGAATAAATCGTTGGATAGTATTTTTCCCAAATTAGAAGGCGATAAAGTTACTTTTATTGGTTCTACTTTTATGTATTATGGTCAACAAGGACCTCATTTAAATCATTGTATTGTATTAAATAGTTGTGCTCCAGTTGCTATTGAAAATACGCAAATTGAATCTTATAATACAGAGCGCGAAGTGTTATTGGCATGGCAACAATTAGTTCAACGAGAGAATCCAGATATTGTTATTGGGTATAATATATTTGGGTTTGATTATGAATTTATGTTTCGTCGTGCACAAGAAAATAATTGTATAGAAGAATTTCTTCAACTCTCTCGCAATAAAGAAGAAGTATGCGGAACATATGATACCAAAATAGGAGAATGGAAAATTGAAGAATCTAGTATTCAAATTGCTAGTGGTCAACATGATTTGCGATTTATTAAAATGAATGGGCGATTGCAAATAGATTTGTACAACTTTTATCGCAGAGAAGCAAATTTAACTTCTTATAAATTAGACTATGTTGCCGGCAATTTTATTGGCGATTTTATAAGTAATATTTCTTATTTTATAGAGGAGAATGAAACAATAAATATGTCTATTATAAAAACCAAAAATATGACTGGTTTGTTAGTTGGTAGTTATATTCATTTTGAAGAAATTGGTTATTCCGTTGATTATTATGAAAATGGTGCAAAGTTTATGGTTATAGAAATTGATAATGATGCAGGAATATTTACAGTTGCAGGAATTGTAAAACCCGATTTTGAAAAAAAAGTGCGATGGTGTCTTGCCAAAGATGATGTATCTCCGAAAGATATTTTCCGTTTAACAAATGGATCAGCAGAAGATCGTTCTATTATTGCTAAATATTGTTTGCAAGATTGCAACTTAGTACATTATTTATTTAATAAATCGGATATTCTTACTGGGTTCATTGAAATGGCAAAAATTTGTAGTGTTCCTATTAATTTCTTAGTTATGCGTGGTCAAGGAATTAAATTAACAAGTTTTGTTTCTAAAAAATGTAGAGAGAAAGGTGTTCTTATGCCAGTTATTGAGAAAGGTGGTATGGATGAAGGTTATGAAGGTGCCATTGTGTTGGACCCAAAATGCGATTTGTATTTAGATAATCCGGTAGCATGTGTTGATTATGCTTCTCTCTATCCTAGTTCTATGATTAGTGAAAATTTATCTCATGATACTAAAGTATGGACAATGGAATATGATTTGGCTGGAAATTTAGTTGAAGAGTGGGGAGAGAAAGATCATATTGGAAATTTTATTTATGATAATTTGCCCGGTTATGAATATGTAAATATTACTTATGATACATATAAATATATTCGCAAAAATCCAAAAGCCGCCGCAGAAAAAATTAAATGTGGATATAAAACTTGCCGTTTTGTACAACCATTAATAGAAAATGCAGGTATTATGCCATCTATTTTAAAAGAATTATTAAAAGCAAGAAAAGATACAAGGAAACTTATACCTCAACAAGCAGACGAATTCATGAAAAATGTTTTAGACCAACGACAACTTGGGTATAAAGTAACTGCCAATTCTCTTTATGGTCAATGTGGCGCAAAAACTAGCACATTTTATGAAAAAGATATTGCCGCATGTACTACCGCTACCGGTCGCACTTTATTAACATATGCAAAACGGCTCATTGAAGAAGTATATGGTAATAAAATTTGTCAAACAACCAATCATGGTCCCGTTTTGACAAAAGCAGAATATATTTATGGAGACAGTGTTGCAAATTATACACCCATTTACATAAAAAAAAATGATTGTATATATATTCTCTCTATTGATAAAATTGCAGATTTATATGGAAATGGATTATGGATTACTTGCTCAGAACCTGGAAAACAAGAAAAAGAATTTTGTGAATTAGATGCATCAATTGAAACATGGTCTGACAAAGGGTGGACCCGATTATATCGCGTAATTCGTCACAAATTATCGTCACATAAAAAAATGTTCCGAATTTTAACAGGTTCTAGTTTAGTAGATGTTACCGATGACCATTCTTTATTATCTTCAAATGGGCAAGAAATCTCACCAAATGATTGTAATCCTGGTATGGAATTGTTGCATCATTCTTTACCTTATAATAAAAATTTTGTTTTAATAGATGAAATAACTCATTTAATGTCGTGTGACGACTTTAACAATATTGAGAACTTTTCATCTTCACTGAAAGATCATGTTTATTTAGCACAAATTGCTTGTTTACTTAAAAATCCTAGAATATTTTTAGATAATGATCAACAAATAGTATTAGAAAATATAAATGAGAAAATTGATGTAAATTATTTCACAACAAAAACATCAGATTATTACAATTGTGAAAATTATGAAAATTATAAACATGTCATACAAGATATTATAGAAATACCATATGAAGGATATGTATATGATTTAACTACAGAAAATCATCATTTTGCTGCAGGCATTGGAAGTCTTATAGTCCATAATACCGATTCAGTATTCTTTACATTTAATTTACAAACGCCTACAGGGGTTCCAATTCGCGGCAAAGATGCATTGGAAATAACGATTGAAATTGCACAAGAAGCAGGACATTTAGCGTCACATTTCTTAAAAGGACCGCATGATTTAGAATATGAAAAAACATTTATGCCTTTTTGTTTATTATCAAAAAAGCGATATGTGGGTATGCTTTATGAAACAGATCCAAATAAAGGTAAACGTAAAGAGATGGGAATTGTGCTTAAACGGAGAGATAATGCGCCTATTGTAAAAGATATTTATGGAGGTATTATTGATATTCTTATGAAAGAACAAAGTATTCCAGAAGCGATACAATTTTTAAAATCATGTTTACAAAATATTGTAGAAGAAAAATATCCTATAGAAAAATTGATTATTACAAAATCTCTCCGTTCTGGATATAAAAATCCAAAAGCGATTGCGCATAAAGTGTTGGCGGATAGAATAACTGCAAGAGATCCAGGGAATAAGCCTAGTTCCGGTGATAGAATTCCTTTTGTTTATATCTCTCCTCAAAAAACAACAAATAGTAAAGAAAAATTATTACAAGGAAATAAAATAGAAACTCCATCATTTATTAGAGAGAATAATTTAAATATAGATTATTCATTTTATATTACAAATAAAATTATGAAACCAATTCAACAAGTATTTGCACTTGTATTGGAAAAAATCTGGAAATTACAAAATAAACTACCTAGTTTAAAAAAATATAAAAAAGATGTTTTATTAATTAAAGAACAATATAAAGAAAAAGAATCTTCAAAAATAGATGAAAAGATTGAAGATTTAAGATGTAAAGAAATAAAAACTTTATTGTTTGATGAATATTTGAGAGAAACAAATAATACAAAAACTGGAATGCAAAGTTTAACACAATTCTTTAATAAAAAATAAAAATAAAAATAAAAATAAAAATAAAAATAAAAATAAAAATAAAAATAAAATATAATATATCTTTTTAAACTTTTTTAATAATACTTTCAACATTTTTTATTTTGATTTGTTTATTTTATAAATAATAAAATTGAAATACTTTTTTACATATTTATTTATTTTAATAAAAGCATTTAAAGAGTTATCTATATTTAAATATTAAATACCATATACAAGATGTCATCAACTCGTGGAACTCGTGGAACTCGTGGAACTCGTGGAACTGTTGGTCCAATTGAAATTGAAAAAAGTGCTTCTCCTCATCTTTCTCATGGAACACAAGTTTCACATACAAAGTGTGAATTAAGTATAAACAATAATGGTTATTATTTATCATGTACACTTTGTGGTGAAATAGGTAAATTTTATGGAGTTGATGAAACATGGGGGTTTAAAAAAAATATAAATAATCCAATGGCATTTGATAACTGTAATCTTTGTAAAAATTATACAAATATGTATGAATTATTTTATGAGGTGTATGAATCAACTGCATAATTATGTAATTTAGTATTTCATTTATTGGTTTATTTATTGGTTTATTTATTGTTTTATATTGTGTTTCTCTTTTGTAATAATAAAATAAAAATTTTTTTATTACAAATTGTATAATAAACGTATTATTAATACAGGGTCTGTCAAATCATTTAAAGTATTTGTTATATTTGTTGTATTTGCTGCATTTGTTGTATTTGTTGTATTTTGAGTAGGCATATTTTCATCAAAATCATCTATATGTGGTTCTGAATATGGATGTGATGATGATTGTTGTGAATAATTTCTTATATCATACCGACAAACAGGACATCTACAATTTGTGCTAAACCATTGATATAATGCATTTGTGTTAAATAAATGACTACAATAAATAATTTCAGTAATTACATCTGTATCATTAAAAGGTTCTTGTGTAATAGGACAAGATGTATTTGTTGGAGAAATTATAGTATTATAAGTAATCTCTCTAGTTGCATTTTCTATTTGTTCTAAACTAGGATAAATATTAATTGGTTGTAAAAAATTTTGTAATATATTAGAGAGATTTCTAGTTAGATTTCTAGGATTTGTTGTACGAGTGGATGAAAATTGTTCAGGTTGTGTATATGTGTAAGTAGGTAAATTATAAAAAGGTGTATTAGTAGTTGTTGAGGGTATTGAGGGTATTGAGGGTATTGTTGTAGGTATTGTTGAAGGTGGACGTAATATTTCTACAATTAGATCCCGTATTCTAATATTAGAAGAACGTAATTGCGTTATTTCTCTCTGATTATCAGAATACATTGCATTTAAAATATTCAATAAACGTATTGTATTATTTGTATTTGTATTTGTATTTGTATTTGTATTTGTATTTGTATTTGTATTTGTATTTGTATAAGACATTTATAATTATATTATAATAAATATGTTTAAATATAAAACAAAAGTAATAATTAAATAAATAAATAAAATGTATTCAATAGATAAACCAAAAAAAAAAAATGATGAATTTCAGCAATTTGAAAACAAAGGTTTAACAGGTTTAGCAAATTTAGGAAATACTTGTTTTATAAATTCATGTATGCAAGTTTTCTCTCATACTTATGAATTGAATGTTTTTTTAAATAATGAAACATATAAAAATAAATTAAATGATTGTAATGAAACTGTACTTTTAATTGAATGGGATAAATTAAGACAATTGATGTGGTCAACAAATTGTATTATTTCTCCGGGAAAATATATAAAAACAATTCAGCAATTGGCAAAATGTAAAAATATGGATATATTCACAGGTTATGCACAAAATGATATATCAGAATTTATATTATTTTTAGTAGATTGTTTTCATACTTCTTTAGCTAGAGAGATAACAATGACTGTCTCTGGACATGTTGTAAATGAAACAGATGAGATTGCGTTGAAATGTTTTGAAATGGTAAAAAGTATATATTCAAAAGATTATTCTGAAATATGGAATTTATTTTATGCTATTCATATTTCAGAAATAATTAATTTAGAAACAAATGAGAGAATAAAAGCTCATCCAGAACCGTATTTTATGATAGATTTACCTATACCTCCAGATAATAAATCGCCATCTTTAATAGATTGTTTAGATTTTTATTGTGTAGGAGAAATATTAGATGGAGAAAATGCTTGGTATAATGAAGAAACGAAAGAACGAATAAGTATTAGAAAAAGAATACAATTTTGGTCATTTCCAAATATTTTAATAATAGATTTAAAAAGATTTAATAACAAATCTCAAAAAAATCAATTATTTATATCTTTTCCATTAGATAATTTAGATTTATCTAAATATGTTGTTGGATATAAAAAAAAATCTTATAAATATGAGTTGTATGGTGTATGTAATCATAGTGGAAGTACTTCAGGGGGTCATTATACTGCTTATGTAAAAAATGCAAATGGTAAATGGTATCATTTTAATGATACGACTGTATCTGAAGTAGGCTTGATTGAAAATATTATATCAGCAAAAGCATATGTTTTATTTTATAGAAAAAAAATATAATTTAAGATTCATATTTTATATTTGGGATTTATATTTGGGATTTATATTTGGCATTTTATATTTTATAATTATATTTTTATAAAATATATGGCAGAAAGTAATTTAAATAATAATGGTGGAGGCGGAGATTTAGGCAAAATATTATTAGCAATTTTTAGTGTAATTATTATTTTAGTACTTGCTTCTTTGGCAGTTCAATATTTTTATCATATTAATATTTTTGAATATATAATATATCTTATAGATACAAGTGAAAAAGAAAGTGAATATATTAAATCTGAAAAATCTAAAAAATCAACTTCAGGTTCTTCTAATAAATTAGAAGAAATCAAATATAAAAAACAAGTATTTAATATTCCTGATAATGTTTATACTTATGATAATGCAAAAGCACTTTGTAAAGCATATAATGCCGAATTAGCAACATATCAACAAGTAGAAAGTGCATACAGTAATGGAGCCGAATGGTGTAATTATGGTTGGTCTGCAAATCAACTAGCTTTATATCCAACTCAACAAAAAACTTATGATAAATTGCAAAAAATAGATGGTCATAAACATGATTGTGGTCGTCCAGGAGTGAATGGAGGATATATATCAAATGCAAATATTAAATTTGGTGTAAATTGTTATGGTGATAAACCAGAAATTACGAATGAAGAGATTGATATAATGCAAAATGCGTCTCCTTATCCAAAAACTGAAAAAGATATTGAATTTCAAAAAGAAGTGGATAGTTTGAAAAAAAATATAAATAGTATATTAGTCTCTCCATTTAATTATAATGATTGGAGTACTCCAATATAATTAAGAATAATTGATAATAATTGATAATATTAATTTGGCATTTTGTTATAAACTATAATAGTTGGATTATTATAGTTTGAAAAAGAAATATTATCCGTCCTTTTAGTAATATCTAATAAATCATACATATAACTCCATCGTTGTTTCCATCTTTTTTCGGTTTTTTCTATTAGCTCAATAGCAGACATATTTATTAAATCTTCCATATCTTGATGTATATCTTTTTTTTCTTGTAATGACAAAATAGTGGTATGTTTAGATATATTTACAACTTCATCTTCTAATAATATCATTTGAAAGAACCCTTCTGTTCCTAAAATACATTTTATTTCATCATTATTCGTAAAATGTTCTACATGAATTTCAGGAAAATATCCAGTTTTATTATTGTGTCCAATTGCTTGTGTCATAAATAATTGTACATCTCTATTTTTATGAAATTTAAAATTACATAATTTCATTTTTTTTGCTTGATATGTAGTAGAAGAACGTATTTTAGGCAACGGTTTTGCAGAGTTAATAATACTACAAGTATCGCCTAATTCTTCTTTTAATCTCTCTAATTCATCTGTATTTTCAGTAGTATGAAATTTACTTTTATAAATGAGTTTTTTATTTTTAAAAATTAAAGCGCCACAATCTCCAATAGAAACTATTTGAATACAATTATTAAATGCTTTCATCATAATAATTGCCGCACCTGAATTAAAATAATTTTCTCTGTGTGATAAATCACATAAAATTTCATCTAGTTTAATACAAAAATCGGATTCTTGCATAACTTGAGCCCAATCAACTTCATCATCTAAATCATCTATAAATCTAGAATCACCATGACTTTTCAATAAAACACCCCATTTATAATTATTTTGAACCCCATAATACATTTTTTCTGTATCTGTTTCTATAATATCTCTTTCATCATTTCCTAATAAAGAACGTTGTCCTGTAATAGAATCCACTATTTTAATATTTGATGATTTTGGTAATAAGAGAGAAAGTTGTGACGGTATTTGATTTGAGGTTTGCATGAAATAAATAAAATAAATAAAGACGGTCTTTATTATAATAATAATAATGAATATTGTCTTTAAATTAAAAATAAATGTATAAAATGATAAATTTAAAAATTCAAAAATGTTATGTGATAATTTATAAAAGGTACTAAAAATTTAGATAATGTGCCTAATGTAGGTCCTGCAAAAACGGCCGCAGATTGTGTATTTACAATATAATTTTCGCTAATTTTTCTAGCAAAAAAATATAAAATACAAATAATATATAAATGTATTATTAATAATATAGTTTTATTTTTCAAATATTTCATTAAATATTCAGTAAGTTTATTTGATATTCTTACGGAAATAAAAATAGTAACTAAAATAAAGATAACATCTATAAAAACATTAACCCAATTATTCAAATTCATTCTATTATATTATTAAATAATATAATTAAAATATTTAAAAAATAAAATATTTATATTATTTCATCATTTATTTCATGATTTTACAATTTTTAATTGTTTTGTAAAAAGAAATTTTTCATCTGTTCGTCGTCTTCTATGTAAATTACATGCTAAACACGCCAAATGAAAATTATCAATATTATGTCCTTTATCATTATCTATACGATCCACAGACCATTGTTGCATTTGTCTAGTTATAGAATATAATACATTCATTTCAATATTGCAATACCGACAAATTAAATTGCATTCTTTCATTTTGTGAATAACACTTTCAAAAGAGAGAAATTGCGATTCATCAAATCGTTTTTTAAGTATATCTTGTTGTTTATAATTGGAAATTTTATTGTTTATTTGTTGACATGTTATTTTTGATATTTCATCATCTGGCAATGAAATAAAATGATTATTTAAAATATTATCAATTGTTTGAAGTTGCTTTTCATATTGAAAATATTCTTCTGGAAATGTCCATTTTTGTGAAACAACTCTATGTTTTATTTCTTTTTGTGGACTTTGAAATACTGTTCTTGTTGTAGATACAGTTGTTTTTATTTTTTTAATATTCATTTCTTTAATATTCATTTCTTTAATATCCATTTCTTTAATATCCATTAATATTATTTAAAACGTGTATTTATATATTTTATAATATGTTATAATTTGCAATTTAAAGAAGCAATTTAAAGAAGCAATTTAAAGAAAATAATGTTATAATTTGCAATTTAAAGAAAATAATATATAATATAGTTAAAAGAAGTTAAACTTAAATATATATATTAATATAATGGATTTAGAAGAAAACTGTATAGTTAAAGTTATTGATGAAGAAATTGCAATTGTGCAAGAAAAACCAGAAGAATGTAAAGAGTTGAAAAATATTCAATACAAGACCATGTTATTAAATGGTATTGCATTAAAAGAAACAAAATCATCTAATGATTTATCAAATTTGGATACATTTTTAGATAATGAAATGAAAAATAATAATAATGAACCTTGGTGTAAATTAAACAAAACAATGAAAATGAAAAAATTAGTAGATTTTGTGGAAAAATATAAACAAATAAATGAATTGGATGAAGAAGAGACTGAATTATTGAGTCAATTTTTAAAAAATAGTTTGGAAAAAAAAAAATTATTGCGAGTAAAAGATGTTCTTTATGATAAAGATACTGGTATAATTAGTGAAATACCAGCTCTTTTATATTCAAAAATGAATAAACATTTTACTTTAAAAAATATTGATAAAAGAATTTCTACATTAAAATCTCTCTCTATCAAAAAAGGAAATGGTACTATCCGAAATAAAAATATAGAAATATAGAAATATATTAGAGAGAAATAAATATTATATTTTAATGACAGAAACAATAGAAACACCAGAAATAGATAAAGAACAATATATTGATGATAGGATCCAATATTTAAAAAGTTTTCCACAAGCGGTACAAAGAACTCGTGAATGGTATGAATACCGGCATAATTTGATTACTGCAAGTAATGCATATAAAGCATTTGATTCTCAATCTGCAATCAATCAATTAATTTATGAAAAATGTCAACCATTAAAATTGTTTGATAATAATGAAACTATAGAACATAAAAATGTAAATACTAATTCGCCGTTACATTGGGGACAAAAATACGAACCTCTCTCTGTTTTAATTTATGAAGAAAAATATGGAACAAAAGTAGATGATTTTGGTTGTATTAAACATTCTACTTATTCTTTTTTAGGAGCTTCACCAGATGGTATAGTTACTAATAAAGAATCAGAGAGATATGGTCGTATGTTGGAGATAAAAAATGTTGTATCAAGAGAAATTACAGGAATTCCAAAAAAAGAATATGCGGTTCAAATGCAATTACAAATGGAAGTATGTGATTTAGATTTTTGCGATTTTTTAGAAACAAAATTTGTTGAATATGAATGTAATACAGATTTTGTAGAAGATCAAAAATATTCTTTAAATGAAAATACAAAAGGTATTATTATATTTTTTTATAAATTGGATGGTTCTCCTTTTTATGTATATAAACCATTAAATTTAAAAACATCAGAAGACATTTCTCTCTGGCAAGAAGAAAATATAAATTTGTATGAATCGGAAGAATATAATTATACTTTTGTAAAATATATTTATTGGAAATTGGAAGTATTTAGTTGTGTATTAATAGAGAGAAATCGTGAATGGTTTGCAGAACATATACCTAAATTAGCAAAAGTATGGAAAACAATTGAAGAAGAACGTATTACTGGATATGAACATCGGGCTCCAAAACGGCGAAAGAGAGAACTTGTTGAAAAACGATTACCTGAAGGCAAATGTTTATTGAAAATTGTAAAAATTCAATAAAATTATTATAAATAAATTTGTAATATATTGTTATATATTATAAATTAAATGAAAATAAACACTACTTTGATATTTTCATATGGTTTTCTTTTATCTATCATTTTCATAGCTATTTTTGTACCATCATTTACAAATGACAAAAATACAACAGAAGGTATGACTCATGCAGATGCATTTTGCGAAGAATATCGGGAAAAAGGCCATCTTTTAGAAGAAAATTGTTCTAAATTAACACAAGATATGTGTACAACAACCTCTTGTTGTGTATGGACAAGTAATAATAAATGTGTTGCTGGAAATCAAAAAGGCGCATTATTCAATTCTGATGAAAAAGGAAAAACACAAATATTAGATTATTATTATTATAAAGATACATGTTATGGCGCTAAATGTTAAAGAAACGGTCTTTAAGTAGTTTAATAATATATATTATTGGGCTGCATTGGCTGTAGAATAAATATAAAATATTTAAATATAAATAAAATTGATTTAAATAATTATTATTATATTAATAGTATACTAAGAAAATATGATTATTCCAATTAAATGTTTTACTTGTGGCGAAGTTTTAGCAGATAAATATAGATTTTATTTGCAACAAGTTCGTTCAAAAAAATTATCTAAAAAAAGTAATGCATGTTCTGTAGATGTTGATAAAATTTTATATTTGACAAAAGAATATATGGATAAAACACCCGAAGGAGAAGTATTAGATGATTTGAAATTTAAAATTTGTTGTCGGCGCCACTTTTTAACTCATGTAGACATTGAATAACATACACATCAAATAATAATTTATATAAAAACAAACACAAACAAACACAAACAAACACAAAAAAACCAAAAACCAAAAATCAAAAAATAAATATTACGTTTAAATAATATCTTATTGTATATTATAATGAAGAGAAAAACTAGGAATAATAAAAAAAATACAAATAATACAAAAAAAAATAAAAAATCACATAAACAAAAATTATACAATATGAAAGGATGTAGTAAAACACTTTACAAAAACATCGGCGGAGGAAACCCTGCATATCCAAATACAACAAGTGAACCATATACTCAAAAATTTATAAATCCAACTATTATGAAAGGTGGTAATAAAGCATTTGTATCAACCCCATGGGCTGCAAATACAACATCATGGCCAGGAGTTTCAGGAGTATCTAGCGGTAATTATTATTCAAACAATACATATGATACAGATGTTTCTAGAATGCTACAAGATACACAACACACACAATATGGAGGCAAAAGAAACAGAAAAACCAAAAAAAATAAAAAATTTGGAAAAAATAAAAAAAATAAATATAAAAAACGAGGTGGAGGATTTAGTAATTTTTTTAGTCAAGATCTTATTAATGTAGGAAGAAATGCTGTACATAATGTACACAGTACTGTAAATGGATTTGAAGGTAAAACTATGCCTACTAATCCTATGCCATGGCAAGGACAATTTCCACATTCTACTATGAATTTAAAAGCCTTGCTAACTTAAAAAAAAGTATTTTAATATATTTATTAAAAATAATTTAAATACATTTTATTATTTTTAATATATTTATAAATTTAAAATTAATTTCTATACATAAATTATAATTATGGCAAGCTTTTCTAAAAATTTTTCTAGTTTGTGCATGCCTGCAATGATTTTTTTTGTCCTGTCTATGATTGCATTAGTTGCAATGATATTTCAAAATTTAGGTAATACAAATACTTATACTGTTGGAAATTATTCTGCATATGTACCAAATTGTACTATAATATTTTTTATTAAATTTATTTATATATTATTCTGGACTTATGTGTTGAATTTAATATGTAAAGATGGACATGTTGGATTATCATGGCTTCTTTTATTATTACCATGGTTATTAATGTTTGTTATTATTGGTTTATTGTTAATTAATAAATAAATATTATAGATTGTAAAATATTATATAGTAAAATATTATAGTAAAATATTATATAGTAAAATATTATAATAAAAATAAGTATTATTATAATATAAATATATGAGTGAATCAAAAGAATCAATCCCCACATTTGATGCAGACCTTGATATAGAGATAGATACAGATGAAATAAATACAAAAACAAATATAACATGGAAATTAATAGATAAATATTTTAAAGAAAATCCAAACAATTTAGTTGCTCATCATATAGAATCATATAATGATTTTTTTAATAATGGAATAAGAAAAATATTTCATGAAAATAATCCTATTCGTTTTATAGAGAGAGAAAAAGAAGGGAAAAAAAAATCAAAATCAGCAAAATCATCAAAATCAGCAAAATCAGCAAGCAAAAAAAGCGCTGCAAGTAAAGACTCTGATGATAGTGATGGCAGCAATAGCGAAGATGAGGATGAAGATATAGATGATATAGATGATATAGGGGATGTAGAAAAAACACAAACTAGATTAATAAATGATGAAGATGATCAAAGAAATGAATGTCGGTTATATTTAGGAGGTAAAGATGGTTCTAAAATTTATTATGGAAAACCTATTATTTATGATGATAATCATACACATTATATGTTTCCAAATGATGCGCGACTTCGGAATATGAATTATGGTATAACCATACATTATGATGTAGAAGTAGAATTTGTATATTATGAAGGAGGTCAACAAATAAAAACAAGTAGTGTATTAGAACAAATTTATTTAGGTAAATTTCCAATTATGGTACAATCTGAATTGTGTATTTTAAATAAATTATCCAAAGAGGTCAGATTCAATATGGGAGAATGTCGTAATGATTATGGTGGATATTTTATTATTGATGGAAAAGAAAAAGTTATTATATCTCAAGAAAAATTTGCAGATAATACTCTTTATATTAGAGCACATCATAAAGATGATTTGTATAGTCATTCAGCAGAAATTCGCTCAGTATCAGAAGATACTTCAAAACCAATCCGCACTACTGCAGTTCGTATTATTGCACCATCCCCAACCTGGAGTAATAATCAAATTGTAATTTCAGTACCAAATGTAAAAAAACCTGTACCATTATTCATATTAATGAGAGCATTAGGAGTTATTTCAGATAAAGAAATTATTGAAACTTGTCTTTTAACAAATTTAGATGATTCTGAATTGAATAATAATAATTCTTATATAGATTTGTTTATTCCATCTATTCATGATGCAACTCGCGTATTTAATCAACAAAATGCATTACAATTTATAGCAGAATTAACAAAAAGAGGAACTATTATTAGTGTATTAGAAATTCTCTCTGATTTTTTTTTACCACATGTAGGAGAATTAAATTTATTGAATAAAGCATATTTTATTGGATATATGGTAAATCGTTTATTAAAAGTATATACAAAAGAAGAAAAACCTACAGATCGTGATAATTTTCGTTATAAAAGAGTGGAACTATCCGGTTCTCTCATTTATGATTTGTTTAGAGAATATTATCTTATTCAAAAGAGAGATATTGGACGCAAAATAGATGAAGAGTATTATTATAAACGAAGCAAATATACTAAAATAGAAGAATTAGAAGATATAAGAAAAACAAAATCTAAAAGTGCAGAAGCAGAATCTGAACTATCTTATACTAATTTTACAGATCTTATTTTAACAAATTATAAAACATTTTTTAAAGAGAGAATCGTAGAAAAAGGTTTTAAAAAAGCATTTAAAGGAAATTGGGGTTCTGAAGCACATACAAAAAGAATTGGGGTAGTTCAAGATTTGAATCGGCTAAGTTGGTATACATTTATCTCTCATTTACGTAAAATTAATTTGCCATTAGATTCTAGTGCAAAAGTTACAGGACCACGTTTATTAAATAGTTCTCAATGGGGATTTATTGACCCTATTGATACGCCTGATGGCGCAAATATTGGGTTACATAAACACATGTCTATAATGACACATATTACAAGTGGCAGCCCAGGTAGTATTATTATTCAATGGCTCCGTGAAAATTCAAAATTGATTAATATAAATTTAATTTTAGAATGTTCTATAGCAAGATTAGGATCTACTACAAAAGTATTTGTAAATGGCAATTGGATAGGAGTAGTAGAAAATCCTATTGAATTAGTAGATATCCTTAAATTATATAGAAGAAATGGAATAATCCCTATTTACACTAGTATTGCATTTAATTACAAATATAATGATATTTATATTTACACAGATGGCGGCAGATTAACTAGACCTATTTATTATATTGAAAATGAAAGACTTAGTTATGATAGAAAACCAGTAATTGAATTATTCAATTCTGGCAAAATCACATGGGAACAAATTGTTTGCGGAATATTATCAAAATCAGATACACAATTTAATTTTAAAAATAATTATTTATATGATGTAACTAAATTATATACAAATCTTCATACTCCAGAAGAATTAGCGGAAGAAATGAGGGATGATATTGCATTAAAAGATGTACAATCTTCTTCAAAAGATTCCGGAAAAGCGCCTACAGATGTTGCCGAAGAAATTATGACACAAAAAATACATAAAATAATGCAAACAAAATTGCAAGGACATAAATCCGTTATAGATTATATAGATACAACAGAAGAAGAATCCGCTTTAATCGCTACTACCATAACAGATTTAACCAAAAGTCGCTGGTATACTCATTTGGAAATTGACCCTTCTTTATTACTTGGTGTAATGGGAAATTTAATTATTTTTCCTGAAAATAATCCAGTTACACGTAATGCTTTTTCTTGTGGACAAAGTAAACAAGCAGTATCTGTTTATCATACAAATTATCAAATGAGAATAGATAAAATGGGAGTTGTTTTAAATTATGGACAAATACCCCTTATTAAATCTAGATTTATGGAATATGTAAATAATGAAGAAAATGTTTATGGAGTCAATGCAATCGTTGCAATTATGTCATATACTGGATACAATGTAGAAGATGCTATTTTAATTAATAAAGGGTCTATTGACCGCGGTATGTTTCGTACAACTTATCTCTCTATGTATGAAGCAAGAGAAGAAAGTTCTAAAATAACTGGTGGGAGTAGTTCTAAATTTGCAAATATAGAACAAAATAATGTTATTCGCAAAAAACAAGGTTATGATTACAGTTTGTTAGATGATTATGGATTAATTGGAGAGAATGTTGAATTAAATGATAAAATGATTTTAATTGGAAAAATAAATTCTAATTTAGAAAATGCAAGTGTATGGATAGATGATTCGGTTAAACCTAAAAAAGGACAACTTGGCTATGTAGATAAATCATTTATTACTCTTGGGGAAGAAGGGTTCAATATAGCTAAAGTTAGAGTGAGAGAAGAACGCATACCTGCAATCGGTGACAAAATGGCTTCGCGTGCGGGACAAAAAGGAACCATCGGTCTTATCGTTCCAGAAATGGATATGCCATTTACAGATGGTGGTATAAGACCAGATTTAATTATAAATCCACATGCACTTCCTTCTCGTATGACGATTGGACAAATTATAGAAAGTCTTTTTGGCAAAGTATGCGCTAGTTATGGCGCATTTGGCGATTCTACCGCTTTTCAAACTAAAGGTTCTAATTATAATACGTATGGTCCGTTATTAGTTGAGGCTGGTTTTCATTCATCTGGAAATGAACTTTTATATAATGGAATGACAGGTGAACAATTAACTTCAGATATTTATATCGGTCCCACTTATTACATGCGATTAAAACATATGGTTAAAGATAAAATCAATTATCGCGCACGAGGACCGAATACTGCACTTACACGACAACCTGTACAAGGTCGTGCAAATGATGGAGGGTTGCGCATTGGTGAAATGGAACGTGATGGTGTTCTTGCACATGGTATGTCTTATTTTTTGAATGAATCTTTTATGGTTAGAGGAGAGAAAAGTGAATATAATATTGCCATATGTAATAAAACAGGAGCAATTGCTATTTATAATGAATTTCGTAATATATTTATGAGTCCGCAAGCAGATGGACCTATCAATTTTAATATAGACCCAGATGGTAATCAATGTATCAAAAATTTAACTCGGTTTGGACGGTCTTTTAGTATTTTAAAAGTACCTTATGCATTTAAATTATTATTACAAGAATTACAAGCCATGAATATACAAATGCGGATTATTACGGACCAAAATGTAGATCAATTACTTAGTATGAGTTATTCAAATAATATTCAAAAATTACTTAAAAGTGATAAATCACTTGTAGAAACAATTAGTGATTATAATACTCAAATTAGAGAAGCTTTGATTGATACTACAAAATATAAATCTGTTTTGGAAAAATATAGTAAACAAAAAGAAGATTTTGATGTTGAATACGATATTGAAAAATATTATAAAGAATATGTTGATTCTGATAAATCATTTGATTCTTACAACCCATTAAAACTTGATGTTCCATCTGGTTCTCCTCAATTTGACCCAAATAACTTTACGCTTGAAAGTTATGACACAAATATCCTTACGCCTGAAAGTTATAATTCAAATGCTCCTAAGTCTCCACCGTATGCTCCTAAGTCTCCACCGTATGCTCTTGGGTCTCCGGCATATGCTCCTGGGCCTCCTCAAAGTCCTGACGGCCCGCCGCCGCCTGTTGAATTTAAAAATACAGGACCGCAATTTAGTAATATACCTCCTGGGCCTCCTCAAATTCCTGCCGGCCCGCCGCCTTATGAATTTAAATATACAGGACTGCCATTTAGTAATATACCTCCTGGGCCTCCTCAAAGTCTTGCCGATCTGCCTCCCTTTTATGCACCAATTATTTTTGAGCCAAAATCTATTTTAAAAGTAGATAGTTCATTAAAAAATAAAAAAAATGAAGATGAAGAAGATGAAGATAAAAGTGGCGGTACAACTAAAACAATTTCATTTGCTTAGTTCTAGTTTTAGTTCTTTTACACATTTTTACATTTCAAATGCCGATTTTATATTTAGAATTAGATGATATATGATGTTAAATTAATATTGTTGTTATAAATTGACAAATTGTATATTTTACTTAATAAAATAAAATAAAATTGATATAAAAACATAATTTTATTGTAATGTATTATAAATTAAAATGAGCGCTTCAAATCCTTCTATTCAAATTTCAAAAATTTTTCAATCTAGAAAGATTGTTTTAGAATTAATGGAAACCCAAGATTTTAAAACAAATGATTATAAATTATTTAATATTAATGAAGTTAACTCCATGAATCAAAATAAACAATTAGATATGCTTTTAGAAATGGACCCTGAAAAAATTACTTTAGACAACCCTAATAAAAAAATATATATTCATTATTATTTATCTTCAAGACCATCACCTAAAAATATTCAAGATATTATTGATGATTTATTTGTTCTTACTGAAACACTAAATAAAAAAACAGATACACTTTTCATAATTATTAAAGATGATGCAAATGAAACATTAGTAAATGAATTGAAACATATTTGGGAAAGCGATGGAATCTTTATTGTTGTTGAAAATATACAACGATTACAATTTAACATATTAAACCATGTATTAGTACCAACACATGAAATTATGACAGATTCAGAAGTTGATGAAATACTCAAAAAATATAATATTACAGATAAAAGTTTATTGCCAGAAATTTCTAGATTTGACCCAGTTGCAAAAGCAATTTGTTTAAGACCTGGACAAGTTTGCCATATTATTCGTGAAAGTAAAACTGCGATTGATGCAGACTATTATAGAATATGTATTTAATTCTTCAATTCTTCAATTTTTATAAAAATAATTTTATAAAAATAATATAAAAATATTTTTTTATTTAATATAAAAAATAAAGAGAGAAAATGGAAATACAATTTCAAGAACCATTTAGTTCACATTTTACTATTTATTCCAAAAGCGGATGTCCTAATTGTATAAAAGTAAAAAATGCAATTAAAAGTACAAATTTAATATATAATATCGTAGATTGTGATGAGTATGTTATTGAAAATAAAATAAAATTTATTTCCTTTATTAGAGAGAAAATGAATATTCATACTACACAAAATACATTACCTGCGAATGTTGTATTTCCTTTTATATTTTATGATGGTAAATACATAGGAGGGTATGAAGAAACTCTACAGTTTATAAATAAATTATTAGTATCATTTGAATTAAATTTTTAATAAATTAAATTAAATTATAATATAAAATACATTATATTATATTATATTATATTGTATTATGAGTATAAATATTAATGCATTACCTCAAGAAGTATTAGATAAATTACCCCCCAAATTATTAGAAGCATATAATGATTTTAATTCTGGGATTACTTATGATGAAAAAGTAAAAGTTATAACAGGTAAATTAAATTCTATGATTACTGAAATTGCATTGCTTGACCCTGATAAAGACAATGAATCTATACAACAACTTATTCGCAATATTATAACTTTAAGT